>Ga0056114_1000291_pt1 | contig 15793 bp, 19 predicted proteins | sample WorMetHERISLAND1_FD_77005 | JGI IMG/M metagenome (GOLD analysis project Ga0056114, IMG submission 77005) | Marine gutless worms symbiont microbial communities from Max Planck institute for Marine Microbiology, Germany - Olavius loisae HERON... ...
AGAACCCGCATGATATTCATGACATCCCATCCTGCACAGACTGCTCTTATCGATTGATGAGAATCAGTAGAACTATATGGGGTAAAATATCAAGACCTTAAACTAGGAAATTCCGAAGTTTTATCTATTACCCATAGGTAGCTTGAAGACTGTACTCTGTCTATAGTATCTGCGCCTTAAGGCAGTAAGCTCCTTCGACCCCCCCAGGGTATACTGATCCCTTAAGGTTTCTTCTTTTTGGTTCCACGAAATGTAATGGCGGTGCCGGAAAAATCCCAGAGAGGGGCCGCATCTAAATCCAAGCGTGCTGTACAGAATCTCCCTGGCGCATCCGACTATTAGGACCCTGAGCATCTTGCCGAAGAGGATCATCGCAGTCCCAAGCAGGACCAGCAGTATCCTGGCGACCGTCTCGGACAGTCCGAGAACCCGTACAGGAGTCCTGCGGGCCTTGACTGGCGGCTTCACCAGGGGCTTGAGAAATTGAACTCCTTCATCGACATCGAATCCCCGCCAAGCATCAAGCCCGCGAGATATCTACCAGTCTTCTCCAGGAACCCAAACATGATCTCCATGGGGTGGAAAGATCACCACGCTGAATTAGGTTTAAGAAATCGTGCACGGTAGCAACAGCAAAGGCATGTCGGAACTCATCCCCTTGGCGCACATGTCCCAGGCTGACGATGGTGTTGGTAATGGTGGCATCCATATTGGCGCCCATCCCTATAGAAATGGCGATGGAAATTGGTAAGCGATGACCAAGGCAGTGAATAGGTTGTTGGCAAACCGCGGAGAGTTCCTTAATACTGTGCGCTTTGAATGGGGTCAGGCTCGATTGATTTATGATTTTGGGCTGAGTTCCCCACGCCTCGCCATTTCAGGGCATATAGAGTACGTGATCCAATATGAATCAATCGAGCCTGACCCCATTGATTCGGGACCCACGGTCTTTACACCAAATCCAGGGTAGCCGGAGCGGTCGACGAGGTGGGTATTATCCCTACCTCGTCTCCATCACGAAGCCGCGAGAAACCCTCGGCGAACTGCTTATTCAGGATAACTCGGACCCGCTCCCGGTCGAATAGGGGGGCTGCCCCTAGCTTACGGCAGCCAAGCCAAGTCAGGAGGGTGTCCACGTCCACCACGCTCGGTGGAGTTACAAGCTCCTCGGCCTCCTTGCGGAGCTTTTGGGCCAACCAGCTGAAGTAAAGGAGCTTGATCCGCTTTTCTTCCTGCCGTAGCTCCTGCCGTTGGTATCCGATTCGCTCCAGCTCCTTCAGATAGACCACCCAGTTCCGTTCGCGATTTGCGCCCAAGGCGTAAAGGGTGTCCCAGGAATAGATGCCAGTGTCGTGACCATCGTCGAAGAGCAGCCGCACCCCATACCGCCCCTGGGGTTCGACATGCTCAATATTTACCGCTTCCTTGCCGGTTACCGTCCGCCCCATGGCCCACACCTCCGCTGCCTTGGAAAAGACCCGCAAATACTCGTAGGGCAGTTCGAAGGTCGCTCCATCATCGAAAGCGATGGACAGAAATCGGGATTTGCGGTGGAGGCCGATATCCGTCGGATGATGTCTTACGGAATTAATGGGGTCAGACTCGACTAATTTATGATTTTGGGTTGAGTTCCCCATGCCTCATCATTCCAGGGTTTCCACAATACATGATCCAATGCAAATCAATCGAGTCTGACCTCACTGATTGCATCGATTATTCAAACGGGGTGATGTATTCGCTATAGCCCTCCTTGACTCCAGATCCGCAACGGGGATATCTCGAGGACATGCCCCGAGTACAACCCCCGCCCGAGGTGGGAACGGGCCTCCATACGCGTCATCCCCAACCTGCAGTCCTCCCGTTCGACGATCAGGTAACGGACCCAGGGGTGAATGAAAACTGGGCCAGCCAGTACCCGACTCGAAATTTCCCCGCAAGCTGAAGCAGGGGTTCGCCAGAGACCACGTCCACACAGAAACCATCCTGCTGGTCGTCCAAGGTTGGGTTGCGGAAGGGCGCTCAGCGCCTGCCTCCTGGGTTATGGAGTACTCCAGCGGAGTGAACCGACGCTTGACCTCCCTTGACGGGCTTTTCATTCCTGGATCTGGTGTGAAGATCATGGGTCCCGAATCAATGGGGTCAGGCTCGATTGATTAATGTCGGATCACGTAAACCTGTCGACCCTCCTCGGCGACAGCCGCCTGGTCCCTGGGACCCGACCCCAGAGACCACAGAATACCCAGAGCAGAGTTGAGACGTTCTCCTCCACGGGAAATTCTAGGAGCTGTCCAGTTAAACACACCGCCTACACGCAGAACCCTAAAACACAAAACGGCCCAGCCGTCGGAGGACAGGCTGTTGCTTCAACGCTAAATCTGGTAGCGGGGGGAGGATTTGAACCTCCGACCTTCGGGTTATGAGCCCGACGAGCTGCCTGACTGCTCCACCCCGCAATAGAGTAGCTTATTCTATGGCTCGATGGCTTTGGATACAACCCCGGATTTTCCTTCTGGAAAACGGTGTCCCTATACGCGGACGAGTACTCGCTACACCATTGATGCGGCCCGATCACGCATGTGGCCTCCCGGAGCAGCCGCCAGGAGACGCACTGGAATCCAGCGCGAGCGCCTGCTGCAGATTCTGTAATCGGGGAGCCCTAGCCAGGTATCCGATAGCTCCGTCCAGCCTGTGTCCGGGTCCTAGTCTCACTGCAAGCGGCGCTGGATGGTGTGGCTCTAGCCCGGGCACCCTCTGCCTCAGCTACACAAGGGTCACCGCAGATGCGGAGGGGAGGAGTGGCAGGGGTGGCATAGGTCTGTAGCACATGACGGCCCCTGCGTTACATACCCGCAGCGTGATCCCCTCCTCCCTGCACCGGACCTCCACCCGCAATGCCTGGCAGCCCATCCCCGGATTGTGGATACCCTTAAATGCGTGCCTGCCAGCGGGCATGTAGTGATCTCGGCAACCGACACCTGCGGATGCATAGGGAGAAGCGCACCATTTCCGCTCCGTTTCCGCTCCGTATTCTCCAACAGCTTGCCCTTTCCCCGCTCGTCCCAGTCCGGAAACCGGCGACCCGGGGAGCAGACCGCCGCGTTTTCGAACAAGGGCAACGCCTCCACCTAGCCGTGGGGCGTGATTGGCTTGGAGCTGGGGCCATAGCGATGGCTGTAGTTAGAAAAAACCAGTAGGATAGTAGCTTGGTTCTTCAACCCTGGTCACCTTGTCTATTAACCTTCGTTGCTCACGGCCTCGGATACTCCGCAGGTATGGATGAAACGGGCGGGGAGGCTTCAGGATGGGACAACTTCCCAGATACTCGCCATCAAATCCATTTATAGCTCATCCTTGGCTTTCCCTTAGGAACAGAACACACAAGGGTGGGTAAAGCAGGCATTCGGCAAGCTGGACTCAAGGCTGCGTGTTCCACGGAGGTCCCCGCACCATGGCTGCTGGTTAAAATGTGCGAGGCGCAGCGTGCCCATCAATGGTAGGTGCCAGGTCCCGGCAGCAATATGTTGGGCACGGACCGCCCAAAGATGCAGTTTTCTGCCGGGCGTGTCCCGCGCCCGGGCACGGATACTTTCCCCCGAGCTGTTGCTGCTGGACGATCCCGCTGGCCGATCTGGACCACGCCTCCCAGGACCGGACGTTCCGTTCCTCCTGATCCGACGCCTTAGATCCGAAAGAATCGGCATTTTGGTCGCCAGCACAAGCTACAGGTCAGTGCGATCCTGGGCGATGAACACCGGCATCTCTGAAAAACGGGGCCGTGCAAATATACAATCGTGCGTCCATTCCTATACGACCACTTTACCAGGAAGATGCCGAGTGTGCTCTCGCCACGGTCCTGACCACCAACCCAGCCGAATACCAAATGTCCCCCCCCCCGCCACCCGAGCACACCAACGCGGAAACTACCCCCACGGCCCTGCCTTGGCAGGACATCACCGGTGTTGTCCTTGCCGGTGGTCGCTCGCAACGCATGGGGGGTGAAGACAAGGGCCTAGTGCGGATCGACGGCCGGTTCATGATCAACCACGTCATCCAGGCCTTGAGCCCCCAGGTCGGTCCGCTCCTGATCAATGCCAACCGCAATCTGGATGACTACCGAGGCCTTGGCTACCCGGTGATACCGGACATTATAGGCGATTTCTACGGCCCCCTGGCAGGCATAGCGAGTGCCCTACAGTCTGCGGAGACTGACTACCTCCTATGCGTACCCTGCGACTCGCCGCTACTTCCCCATAACCTAGCCCAGGCCCTGTACAGCGCGCTACACACCCGGCAGGCCGAGATCAGCGTCGCCCACGACGGGGGCCGTATGCAGCCGGTATTCGCCCTGTTGCGGCGGAATCTGCTGGCAGACCTGCTGACCCACCTGGAGACCGGCGGCCGCAAGATCGAAACTTGGTATGCCCGACATCGCCTGGACATCGTCGATTTCTCGGATCGAGCTGATACCTTCTTCAACGTTAACACCCAACAGGAACGTCATATGTTAGAACGGATGTTAGTGAGTTCGGACAGCTCATAGGGTGGGGAATGATATCAGTAAATTAAGATAAGAAACGAACCCCAAATACCGCTGACACCCCATTGAGGTTTGTTCCTCGTCCCAACTTTCTATGACGCCCCGCTTGTCAACCCCAGGGCAATTAGCTTTAATGCCGTCTCACTCCGACGGTCGGTGTGAATTCACGGGTTGTCGTTTATGCGCCCAGTGTCCCTTCTGATGACCGGGAATCGGTGGGCCATGGGTGGATCCTACACCAATTCCGTTCGGTTCGAACTGGTACAGGTCCTACATGGCGCTGCGTCGGGTGTCAGTCAGAGTGGGCACGCCTCATCTACGGAAAATCGGTCCGATTCTTGACCCGGCTGGGTTACAGGCCTGTTCAACTGCAGAAAAGGGTTCAAGTTGGTGGCGATTTAGCCTCCTTTGGATGCACACGGTCAAGAAATCCTCTGTGGGTCAATTGCTCAATAACAAGGACGGTGCGCACTTAGACGACGCCGACCTTTAGAGGCCAAGCAGAAAACAACATATTGATTCTTTATAAAGAATCTAGATTTTATCTGGATCCCAGGCTCTGGCGTGGGAGCAAATCTTGACGCTCCAGCGCCACCAAACCTGGCTGCTGGAGAGGCCAAGGTAGTTTTCCCACGCCAGAGCCTAGGAAAAGTTCTGCTCGGATCAAGCAATCCCACACTTTCAACGTTTACACTCATATCAATACACCAACATCCACCAAGTGAACATGGCCAGTAACATAAGGATGCACCTTCGGAGCATAACCACAGCGTCACGGCGGTAACCTCTTTCGGTCACCCAAACTACCCCATCGGATGCAGAGCCGTAAGTTGTGTAACGAGTTTTTCATCGTGAGAGAAGCCTTGCTCTACCATCGGAGTCTTGATTGTATCTGAGCACATTGCGTTAATACGTAAACCTTGTGCCATATACTCGTTCGCAGCCGCCTTGGTCAGTAAAATCACGCTATGCTTACTGGTGTAATAGGCTGCTCCTATTACTAATGCTCCCCTTCAGGCTATGAAGAACTGCTACAGAACAGCCAAACCTGCTCGTAACAGGTGTCTATAATCTGGCAGGAATTTATAATTGCCAGCGTGCAGACCCTCGTGGGATTCGCGCCCGATTGTGCGGGGATCTCTGAACCACGGCCTGTTGTCAGGATGCGCAACGCGGAGCGTACCCATCGACTATACAGAACATACGAGGCTGTGGTGAGCACAGCAAGCCATCTTGTGTAGTGAATCAACCAGCGTGCCCAACATCCATCTAAACGGGAAACATTAAAGTGGCAATCGGCTAGGCCATCGCCTTGGTTTTTGCTAAAGAAGGCTACAAAGTATTAGTAGCCGATCATGTTGCTAGAGATGAAGAGAAGACCGTGGCGATGATTGATGAAAAGGTGGCAAGGCTCATTTCGTACAAACGGAAGCTTCAAAATAAACCGAAGTGAAAGTCATGGTCGTTGCTTGCATCACCAAAGTATGGTGGGTTGGACTATGCAGTGAACAATGCAGGTATTGGGGGAACACCTTTAATCCCGGTAGCAGACTATGAGGAAAAGGTCTGGGATGAGGTTATGTATTCAAATACCGCCAGATTATAGACGCATTTTGTGAACAGGTTTGGCTGTTTTGCAGCAGTTCTTCATGGCCTGAAGAGGTGGAATGTAGCCTAACGGCTTTTGGGGAATGTGTTGATTGTGGACTTGGACGTAGCGTTTGCTGGTATCGGCCAGGTGCTTGGCAGAGTTGAGGTGGGTGGTGGCTAAGACCGCAGCGATACACCGGTCGGAGCGCTCGATCATGCCATTAATTCGGGGGCCTGGGCGTGATCAGGCGATGTTCGAGGTGTATGTCAGCACAGACTTGTGTTGCGGTCGGCTGGCGCTAGCCTGTGGTGTGGAAGCGGTTAGCAAACTCTTTGCCGTTATCGGTGAAGACCTAAGCGACAGTGAGCGGTGCCGTGTCGATCAGGCGCTGAATACACGGTGTTTGCAATTTTCTCATACCGTAGTCTCCTCGGGTCAGTGGCTGAGATCAAGCTGTCAGATGAACAGTATACTGGTGTTCCTTTTTGCTTCGATGCTTCGGTGTCTAGATACACTGTAGAAATCCCGAATAAGTGGGCGTTGTGTGGAGGATCTGACTCGCTTAATGGCATTGCCATTGAAGGGATCGGATTATTTTTCCATACTCAATCCGGCTCCTGTTGCGTGACGCCGAGGCGTAGGGACCAGAAGCCAAGAGGGAACAACGAATCATGCAAATCCGCGCGAATTGGATTGTTTGCGCCTAGGAGACTATTCACATTGATGTGTAGAGGCGACGGCTGTCGAAGGGTGTTCGGTTCTCGAGCATGGTGTGGATGGCATGCAACAGCTTACGCATGATGGCACAGACGTGCCTGGAGCTTGTTGAAGCCACGTTTCTTGATGAGCTGGGGTAGTCCCCGTGAATTGAGGTCGTGGCATACAACGCCTAGAGCGGGCATATAGAGGGCGATGCGCAGGTAACGGTTGCCAGCTTTTGGGAGGCGGTTTTTTGTTGACACTAAATCTGGACTTGACTTGGCGCGGATCAGGCCCGGATATAGTGCTCTACTGCCTGGCCTGCATCTCCCCGAGGTTCACCGGGGGAGTTGAATAGCGCTGGTGGCGGCGATGCCAGTGACGCTGATGGGCAGGGCCAAGGTGTCTTGGAGCGGCTCATCGGTGTCGATGAAGACGCGGGTCTGTTGGCGCAGGTGTTCAATCTCGGCGTCGAGTCGGGCGCTGCTGTATTGCAGACCAGAGATCAGGAAATCTGGTGTCGTCGCGTCGAGTTGGGCAGCCTGGAGCTAGTTTCTGGTCTGGGTTCGGAGCTGGTGCGGAGCTCGTTGAGGGCGGCAATGGGGAGCGCATAGGCGCAGCTGCTCAGGATCAGGGCACCCAGGTTTGCTAGGGCTCGGATCAGGGCCAGATAGGCGGTGTTCTTGAACTCACGGGGTATCCGATTCCGATTCACCCTTCGCAGTTGATCGCCATGGTCACGGTTTTATGGCTAATATCGATTTCGGCGCTCTTCATGTTCTGGTTCTCCAGAATAGCTTAAATGGGAGGGCGTACCCAGCGCAGCAGCCCATCACATGGCGATGGGCATGCTGCGCCTGATTTTGCTCCCGACCAGCGACCGCGGTTTGGAAAGTCCTGCGCAATGGTCCATCCAGATGGACTGGCTTAGCTTTGCCCATTCTACGGGCTTTAATGTCAACTGTACCTAGGCTGGATGCTCGGCTAGCCAATGCCGGGCAATCTCTTCGCGCCGGCAGATCCAGGTCTGGTCTCGGCTCTGTACATAATCGAGAAACCGTGCCAGGGCTAACGTCCGGGTGGGATGAGCACTGATGACCATGCGGCCCGATGCTCATCATCTTCGGGCAGCGCTCGCCTTCCTACCACAGGTAGTCGAAGGCATCTTGAATAGATGGAAGAAATCGTCTCCGGAGGCGGGACCGTTCGGGAACAAGTATCAAGCGTCGTCGTTGACCAGGGTGTAGGGGATCACAAGATGGGGAGAGGATCCGGCCAGCCAGTAAGACAGATCATCGTTGTAGGCATCCAAGCGGATGTGCGCACGCTCTTCGTCTGCGGGGATCTCGCGGTAGTCGGCCAGCAATAGGGTAGCCATGCTCAGCGACATTGTGCCTGACAGTACCCTGGGCGTGCGCGATCCCTGGGTTGAGCTCCAGGGCTAGGCTGACGCAAAGGTGGTCAACGTGTAGACCGCGCGCCTAGAAGAGCCTAAGGATGCGTCACATGCCTGCGCGCGACCCGTACTATCCCTTCGACGCTGAGGTCCCATTCTCCGGTTCGAGGCCCGGCAGCTCGTGCAGCTAGGCATCGAACCGGACATCGCCATTGAGGATGTTCGACCCCGCACCTTCTTTGATGTTAAGTAGGATCTGTACGGCGATGCAAGCCTCGCCGGACCATCATGGATGAGGCGGGCGACCACCGTAGCTGACGAGATTGATCTCGGCCATCAACCGAACTCGATGGTGGTGATGCCGAAGATGCGCTGGTGGGCGATAGTCGGGGCTGGGCCCAGATACATCCGGGAACAGCCGAAGACCTCAACCATCCGGTGTCGGTGTACCAGCTCGAGTGCGGTGGGGTTGTTCTCCGGGGCGTCAAGGAACAGCGGACCGCCAACAGCGGACTTGGCTAGGCTTGCATAGAGGGCCTGGGCGGCTTGGATGTCGTCGGCGAACAGCGGGCCGATCTTGTAGCCTTGGCCACAGCGGCGGACCACGCCGTATCCGCTCAGACTCCCAGCACGCCGACAACCAAAGGCGGCGGTGTGGGGTTGAGATAGCCACCCCTGCAGGAAGGTCGCGCGCAGGGCAGGAAAGCAGGCGCGGTCGTAATCAAGGACCTGAGCGAAAGGGATCTCGGCTAAGGGGACGATGTCTTCGCTGTCGACGGTCGGGGGAACTGTTCGCTCAGGAAGCTCCGCGCGAAAACGGAAGTTGCGATGGGAGAAGACGAAGCCGCCCTTGGTGTAGTAATCTTGCATCTCGAGGGCGCCATCCAGACCGATGCTCGCACCCGGACGCAGCCGTGCGAGCAGGCGCTTGCAGCGGGCATGCCAGAGGGTATTGCCGAGACCTCTGCCGCGAAACTCGGGCCGGACGATGAATAAGCCCATGAAGCCGAATTCATCCTGATAGGCGGTGCTGGCGACACTGCCAATCAGTTCTCCTGCAAGCTCGGCGGCGGTGAAGGCATTGGGATTGGTAGCCCAGAAGCACTCAGCGTCATCAAGGCCGGGGTTCCAGCCCTCTCGGGTAGCCCAGCCGATGAGCTCGTCCACTTCGGGACGGGTCATGTTGCGGATCACAAGCTCCTTGGTCATGATAGAAGTCCTCGTTGGTTGACCATCGCCGCATTCGGCGCTCATCCGCCACCCGGCATGGCAACGCCGAAACCGTCTGGCCATTACCGATGCGTATATCTGCCGGAAGGTTCTGAACAAGCTGCATAGGCTTCATCAGATGCATTAGAACCTTTTGGAATGGGTCTATGCGCACATCATGGAAAACCCGGCCACGGGATCGTCACGTTCTACACGCTCGGGCTAGACCTTCCAAGCCTGCGTTTCTGGCCGCTTACAAGCTGTTCCTACCTTATTTTCCGGTGCGGATTCAGAGCAATCGGTTCACCCCCTTCCGCTACGAGATTGGGAATTCCCTCAACCTAAGCCCGCTAAGGGATCAGATCCGTCGAGCAGCGGCTTGGTGTATTGCCACCCTAGCCCGATAGGCTTGACCCTTTGTGTCGATTGGGCAGGCACCAACTCTGGGCCCCTAAGATCCAGCCCTCGGACGGCTAAACGGATCTCAGTTCTTTTCGCATTCGATGGCACGAGCCAGCTCGCTAAGATGCTCCACAACAGTTAGCCAATTGCCCAGAGTCATGACCGTCACGTCGGTCCTCACCGAAGGTAGTCTCTGGATCAGCGCATAGCTCCTCCCTCCACTTACACTATCCATCCAAGCGCTTATGCTCGTTGGATTCTGCAATGCAACGTCTCCGACGTGAATGGCGTTCCATGCGCTCCATTTCCGGGTTCAGTTTCTGCGGCACGGTCCACCCGGAAAATTTCCTGGTGGGATGACGACTCTAGAGTTGCAGTAAGGTCCGGAGCGCAACTACCGCACCAGTAGGGGTACCGAGGCACTCATGAGATCTAGGTCCTTCCAAAAAGCCACTTCCCGTCGGGAAGGATGCTCACAGAGTTGTCGCCTCACAGCTTCAATGCTGTCCTTTGTAGCAGTGTGGGACGCTCCAAACCAAACCGCCAGACCTGAACACCAAATCAGACCTACGGTTTCCGTGGTTGCGCGTCCGTCAGTGAAACTGACGTCCCCAAGGCAAGGCCAACGCTGGCACAATGTATCCAAACCGGCTATCAGGTTGGGGACCACGCCATACACAACCGTAGCTGGCCATTGATCCGGTTCAACAAGGATCGATTTGGAAATGCTTCGGGCCGCTGGTCATGCCTCACACGCTGCCAAGGCTCTAACTGCGACGATGCAGTGACAGGGGATTACCTCCGTGTTCCAGGATACCGATTCAGGGATATCCGAACGTGCAGGAAGTGAACTTTGCCAGATCAGTTTCAGAAGCAGCTCCCAGACATCGTCGCTCTCCGTCCGTCCCCCGCCCCCTTGACCGAAACTTACCAACTCTGAGTTGAACAAAACGCCTCAGCTCACTAATCGGCGGCTCGATGCCCCCTGCTATGGTCTTTGCCGTAAGCAGTAACGAAAGACCGCAGAAGATCTGCTTTCGCTTCCAAAGGCAAGCTCTACGGGTCTCCCAAGGTGAGCAGGACTTCCAGCTCCTGATGTATCAGCTCACGGCGGACATCTGCAACCCGGAGTGCCACCCAGGCTGCAATCCGCAACGCTCACCAAACAACAGGCGAAACGATCTGTGAATGGACATACCCCGCTCGCACAGGTAGCACAAGCGACAGGCTGCCAAATACTCCTGGACGGAGCGGTGGGTGCGCCTTTTGATCGCTTAAAACCCCGAGATTCGGTTGCCTGGAATCCTCCTTTTCCTCATGCTGCTCTGCATGGGGGTCCCAAGGCCACCGGGCTGTTCCAGAGCGCGAGAAGCTCGGTCAGATCCATCGGCGATGAGGCCCTTTGTGTCCTGTATATTCTTTGGAGTGCGCAAACACCTCCACCTGCTTCCAACCGAGCGGTAAAAGGACCAGGGTCTTAGGCTACTCTTTCTCGTCTTTGTCTTTTGTCCACTAGGTTCACGAAAGGGCGCTACCTCCTCGGCTGACGGTACCAGTTCGGGTTGAAAAACGGTGGGTGAGCCATTCCAAAATTATAGTAAGACCCGTATCCGCTCGCCAGTCACCAGGCCGCGACAAGATCACTACGTGAACATGTCCCAGATGATCATCTAGGGATTTCACAACTCGTCTCAGAGTACATTCTAACTTGCCTTGTGTGAGCTTGAGCTCATCGAATGAATCCAGAAAGAACCAAGCTGATGATCGGCCAGAGATAGCCAGTCATCGAAACAACGCTCCTCATCCACATTTAAGGAATGGATATCGGTCAGCGCTTCCTTATCGAGGGATTCCACTGGGAGGAGGAACGCGGTCTTGTCCTCTGACCTGGGCCTGTTTTACCTGCTCCTCCGTCTCCCAGATCTTTCCCGAGCCCGCCTCTGCGAGTAACCCCGCTCGATACTCCTATGTCATGGACTGAAACGAGTACAAGAGGCTCTTTTGACCTTTATCAAGAACTAACCTGTTGATCTTAATCGCCCCATGTTCCAGCATTGGGAATACCACCCTGGCTGGTCCAGCGGCAAGTTTGGTGATATCGGAGCCTAAGAGTCAGATGAAACCTATATTCTTTATAACCAAAATCAATATGTTAGTTCTTATCTTGTGTTGACTTCCAGATAAGGTTCACACAGGATATCCTAAAATAATTAAACGGTTAGCGTAGGGTCCCCTGTGCAGACTGCTTGGGTTGTGGCTATTTAACACATAAAAAACAGTTAGTCAGAATTATATGTTAAAAGGACTTAGCCAATCTCTGAGGTCTCACGCCGCCAGTGACCGGATCTACCCCCCGATTTTTCGAGCAAACGGATGGATTCGATGCACATGCCTCGGTCCACGGCCTTGCACATGTCGTAGATCGTTAAGAGGCTCATCTGCACCGCGCACAGGGCCTCCATCTCGACCCCGGTCCGGCCCCAGGTCTCTACCACCGCGCGGCAATATACCGCCGGCTTCTCGGTGAGGGGCTCAAGGTCGATTGCGACCTTGGTCAAGGCCAAGGGATGACACAGGGGTACTAGATCGGAGGTCCGCTTGGCCCCCGTGATGCCAGCAATACGCGCGATTGTCAGCACATCGCCTTTCTTGTGGCCGCCGCAGCGGATCAAGGCCAGGGGCTCCGGTTCCATACGAATTAGGCCCTCGGCCACGGCTGTACGATGGGTCGCATCCTTGATTCCCACGTCCACCATATGGGCCGCTCCGGATCCATTGAAGTGGGTTAGATTGCTCATTTGTCGTATTTGCGGTTTCTTAGACGGGCTTTCTACCAGTCGTCTTCGTTCGTGTTTTTCGTGGTTCTTGGTGAGTCGAATCCTTCGGATAGCACCATCATTCAGGATTGCTGAACGTCAACAGCCTTTAATAGAGGGCATTCAACATCCGGCTGCGGTAACGAGTCACCAAGTCACCTTGTCCGCCAAGCATGGCGAAGACCATGAGCATACCCTTGCGGCCGGCGTCATCCGCGAAGGCGCGGTCCCGCTTCATCAGCTCCAGGAGCTGTTCGAGCGCGCCCTCGAAATCACCATGTGCCACCAGATAAGCCGCGAGTCGATGACGGGCGTCACTATCCTTGGGATCCGCCTCCAATCTGGATACCAAGGTTGCTTCCGGTGGCGAATCGGCCCGGAGCGCTGCGAAGCTGACTTGTCCCTTCAGGCACGCTACCTCGGGATCGTCGGCCAGTTCCTGCGGTAGGCCGTCAAGTATCGCTTGGGCACCTCGGATATTGCCTGCCGCCGATTCGATTTCAGCCTCGACTAGGCGGACGCGGGTGTTTTCTGGGTCTACCTCCCGCGCCTGTTCGATGATGCGGGCTGCCCCTGCTCGGTCACCGGCATTCAGCAGCCCCTTGGCCCGGGCCACAAGTCGGTCCGACTCGCGCGGCAGGTGGTGTTCCAGAAACTCACGGACCTGGGACTCGGGCAGGGCACCCGTGAACTGGTCGATGGATCGCCCATCCTTGAAGAGCTGTACCGTAGGTAGGCTGCGAATGCCATATTCGACTGCAAGCGCTTGTTCTTCCTCGGTATTGACCTTGGCAACCAGGAGTTTCCCGTCGTAGGCATCCGCCAGGGACGCAAGCACCGGCATCAACATCCGGCAGGGTGCACACCAATCAGCCCAGAAATCCACCAGCACTAGGCGCTCATAGGAACCCTCGACGACGACGTGCTGGAAGCTTTTGACCGTAACCGCAATGACGTAAGGTGAATCCGCCATTACCTTCGTTACTCCTTATCTTGGAATCTTGCTCTAAAACCCGTAAATAGGTGTGCAATCGTTTGAATCAAGCGGGCGGGGTGTTCAAGATCCGGCGACCCTCCCGATTCGAAGTACTGGAGACCGAAATGTCGAACTTGGTCCAGGTGGTCTGTCCCGAGTGCGATGTGGTCAATCGAGTCCCGCAGGACCGTCTCGGCGTGGGTGCCAAGTGCGGAAAGTGCCGTGCGCCACTCTTTTCCGGCGCCCCTATAATTCTGGATGAACAGCGAATTGTGCGTCATATTGAGCGCAGCGGATTGCCTCTAGTGGTCGATTTCTGGGCACCCTGGTGCGGCCCGTGCCGGATGATGGCACCGGCGTTCAAAGCGGCAGTGCGGGTGTTGGAGCTGCAGGCGCGCCTAGTGAAGGTCAACACAGAGGAGGCCCAGGTTACGGTCAGCCGCTTCGGCATTCGCAGCATTCCGACCCTGGTTCTCTTTGAAGATGGCCAGGAGGTAACCCGTACCACCGGTGCTATGGACACCGATCACCTAGTAGCCTGGGTTCGGCAGTGGCTGTAAGCGGCGCGCTCCCAGTGCCGGACCGAGCGGCCTCGCAGGAATATGGGAAGCTGGGGAGTGGTAGCGTGCGTGTCCGTCTCCATGGTCAAGCGGCCCAGATTGATTTGGGTCGGCGTATTGCCGCCTATCTTCACCCTCCCTGTAATGTCTATTTGCAAGGCGATCTAGGTACCGGTAAGACCACCCTCGTGCGCGGCATCCTGCGCGGACTCGGCTACGCAGGCCCGGTCCGTAGCCCAACCTATACCCTGCTCGAACCCTATAAGCTGGGGACCATGTGCCTTTACCACCTGGATCTTTACCGGCTCGGTGATCCAGAGGAACTCGAATACCTGGGCCTGCGAGACTTGCTGGATGGCCGGAATTTGTTGCTCGTGGAATGGCCGGAGCGGGGATGGAGCGTTCTGCCAGCACCGGATCTGACCATCCGCATTGAGCATGCCAACGAGGCCCGCAGCTTGGACTTAGCCACCCATGGCTCGTTCGGTATAGATCTCGATGCCATCAAGTCTAGCCTCGCCGACGGCGTTTGTAGTTGGGATAGAAACCTTAGAGTTTGATGGGGCATCGTGGTGATGCTCAGGGTTATTTCCTGCCTTTCAGCAATGCATCCAGGCCCTCGAATGGTCGGTGGATGGTCTGGCTGCCCGATTCCTGTCCAGCGCCTTTACCGCCGGCTGCGATGTGTTCCTCGTAGCGTTGGTGCTCGTTGTCGTGGCAGTACAGACACAACACCTCCCAGTTGCTGCCGTCGGAGGGGTTATTGTCATGGTTGTGGTCCCGGTGATGGACGGTCAACTCGCGCAGGTTTGCATGGTTGAAGCTGCGGCCACAGCAACCGCAGACCCAGGGATAGAGTTTGAGTGCCTGTTCCCGGTAACCCTGCTCACGCTCGTCCCGGGCCCGACGGGCGTCGGCGACAACTTGGTCCAAACGATTGGTGTCTATGATCTTACCCGCTTGGGTGCGATGTGGTGATATTGTCATGCTTCAACCTACGAGCTGGATTTTTGCTCGTTCCCACGCTCCAGCGTGGGAACGCCACCTTGGTCGCTCTAGCAGCCAAGCTTGAGTGACTCTGGAACGTCAAGACCTGTTCCTACGCCAGAGCGTGAAAACCAGATGAATTCTTTCACAGTCTCAGTCTGAGTAGGAAAAGGGTCAAGTTTAATTCCTACCAAACCTAAAGATAGGGGATGGCCGATAATCGGTATTTCTCCTGAGAAGGTAACGACATGATTCCGATGCAGACTTGGGCCTTGGAACTCCAGAAATTCTTCCCGGAGTTCAGGGCCTTCCTACCCTGCCTGTCCCCAGGCCTTGGATAGATCGCGTACCGCCTGTGAAGAAGCACGGATATTTACCAGGAGTTTGCCCCCACGCATCTGCATGCCTACTAGCACAACTTCGCCATTATTCTCAAGCTTACGCATGACGGCACAGACAGCCTGGAGCTTGTCGAGGCCGCGTTTCTCAATGGGCTGTGGGGTAAGGCTATGAATTGGGATCGTGGTGTAAAGCGCTCAGAGCGAGTATATAGAGGGCGATGCGCATGTAGTGGCTGCCGACTCTAGAGAGGCGATTTTTGTCGACACTAGAGAGCTGTG
>Ga0056114_1000292_pt1 | contig 15785 bp, 16 predicted proteins | sample WorMetHERISLAND1_FD_77005 | JGI IMG/M metagenome (GOLD analysis project Ga0056114, IMG submission 77005) | Marine gutless worms symbiont microbial communities from Max Planck institute for Marine Microbiology, Germany - Olavius loisae HERON... ...
CTCCCCCACAAGTGGGGAGGGAACGACTTCCCGGCAAACGACTCCCTCCCCCTTGATGGGGGAGGGTTGGGGCGGGGGTGATTCCCTTGGCGGCTTAACTGCGGGATGAATGCCACGCCTTACGGCGGTCGGCCGGACACAGGCCGTCTGGACACGCCTCAGATCACCCCACCCTCCCGCATCGCCGCGATCTCGTCCTCGGAATAGCCCGCCGCCGCCAGCACCTCGTCCGTGTGCTGGCCACGGTTCGGCGTCGCCATGCCGGTCTTCGGCTCGTAGCGGTTCATGCGCACCGCCTGGCCGACCAGGTTCATCGACCCGAGGTCGGGGTGCTCGACCGGGTGTTCCATACCGACGTGCTGGACCTGCGGGTCGGCGAACATCTGGTCGATCGAGTAAATCGGCCCGCAGGGGACGCCGGCGGCCTCCAGGATATCGATCCATTCGGCGGAGGTCTTGGTGACGGTGACGGCCTCGATTTCGGCGTTCAGGGCGTCACGGTTGTCGGAACGCAACTCGCCGGTGGCGTAGTCCGGGTTCTCGTGGATCCCGGGCGATTGCAAGGCCTCGCAGAGGCGATCCCACATGGCCATGCCCGTGGTGGCGATGTTGATGTGGCCGTCTGATGTCCTGAAGACACCGGTCGGGATCGAGGTCGGGTGGTTGTTGCCGGCCTGCGGCGCCACCTCGCCGGCGACGGTCCAGCGGGCCGCCTGGAAGTCGAGCATGGCGATCTGCGCCTGGAGGAGAGAGGTGGTGATCCACTGCCCCTCCCCCGACTGTTCGCGCTCCACGAGGGCTATGAGGATGCCCATGGCCGCGTACATGCCGGCAGTCAGGTCGGCGATGGGGATGCCGACGCGGACCGGGCCCTGGCCGGGCAGGCCGGTGATCGACATCAGACCGCCCATGCCCTGGGCGATCTGGTCGAAGCCGGGCCGGCGCATGTAGGGACCGTCCTGGCCGAAACCGGAGATGCTGGCCAGCACGACCCCCTTGTTCACAGCCTTTAGGTCTTCGTAGGCAATGCCCAAGCGATCCTTGACGTCGGGGCGAAAGTTCTCGACGACGACGTCGGCGGTTTCGACCAGGCGCATGAACACGTCGCGACCGGCCGGGTCCTTGAGGTTCAAGGTGATTCCGCGCTTGTTGCGGTGAATGTTTTGGAAGTCAGGGCCGTTCCGGGCCCCGCCCATGCCCTTGGCCGTATCGACGGCAGCGGGCGCCTCGATCTTGATGACGTCCGCACCCCAGTCGGCCAACTGCCTGACGGCGGTCGGGCCCGAGCGCACGCGGGTCAGATCGAGCACACGGAAACGCGATAGAGGTCCCTGATAGCCGGTCATGATTTGTCCCTAGCTGATATCGGTTGCACGAACGGTAGCACCGGGCGCGCAGCGCTCCAAGGGCCGGACCGACGACGTGGAGGAAAAGGATTAGTGCCGGTAATAGTCCTCGGCCATCCAGCCGCGGACCACCTCAACGGCCTCGTCGGGGTAATCCTCGATCAGGCCCTGGACCTTTTTCAGGAGCGATCGTTCGATGCGCCCCTCGACCCGTGCAACATCGATCTCGCCGACGGACGGAATAAAGCCGTTGGCGGACGGCGGGACGGGCGAGGCGGCTTCGGCTGGGGTCATCTCCGAACCATCCCCGTTCAAGTTTTTAACGTGGGGCTATTTTACCACGTTCGCCGAACGGAGTCTTGGGACTCGCCGCCCCGGAAACACCCAGCAGACCCGACCGCGGTTCAACCAGGCTCAACCGTCTGGACGGTGATGTCGACCATCAGGTTCCCGGCCATTTCCTCGAGACAGCGGTCCATCTCGTCCGTGTCCATGCCGGCCGGCACCCATATACGCCCCTTGGCGTGAAACAGCGTACCGCCGGCCATGGGCGCGTCGCGAATCTCGGTCTGCAGTTCTTCGACGCTGCCGCCCTTGGCAGCGATGCAGCCGGTGATGTCGCGCAGGATGCCCGGGCTGTCCGGTCCGACGAGCTCAATCTCGATCAGGCTGGCGCCCGGCGCTTTGCCCTCGCGGCTGGTGTCGACGAGGATGTGGATGCCGTCGTTCTCGAGTGCGCCCAGGGCGGCTCTGATCTCATCGACGCGGGCCTTCGGCACCTCGACCCGGGCGATGCCCGCGAACTTGTTGGCGAGGTGCGCCATACGGCTTTCCAGCCAGTTGCCGCCGTGATCGGCGACCACTTCGGCGACGGTCTCGACCAGCCCCGGCCGGTCGCGCGCCATGAATGTCAGCACCAAGTTTTCCGTCATTGCCTGACTCCCAGGTTGTTGCTCCACGCCCTGCTGGAAGAGACCTTATCAACGCCGCACGCATTGGGCCAGAGCCGATGAGTTTTCAAAGATAGTCGCCGTCCAGCGCTCCCTCCGACGAACCCTCGAAACGGGGCTGTTTGTCGTCGATGGAGACGAAATCCGCTTTCTCGCCGGTGAAAATATGTCCGATGGTGGTGAGCCCGGTCGGCTGGTCGAGGCAGCCGGCGACGATGCCCGTAGCGTCCTGGTCAACGGGTCCCCAAAAGAGATTCGATCCGCACAACCGGCAAAACCCGCGCCGGGCTCGTTCTGAGGTGGCGTACCAGGCCAGCCCCCTGCCCTCGGTCACGGCAATCGCCGCCTTCGGCGCCTTCGAATGGGCCCCGAAAGACCCGTGCAGACGCTGGCACATGGAGCAATGGCAGTTGACGACGCCGCGGATGGGCCCGGTGATTTCGTAACGCACGGCGCCGCAGAGGCAGCCGCCGGTGTGGGTGGTCTGTTGATCGGTCATGCCCCCTCCCTTTCGCCCGCCGAGGCCGACGTCGGGACGGACGCCGGGGCCGGGCACGGGTCCCAGGGTAACGCCCGGTGGTCTCAAGAAAAAGGACCCGAAGGCAGACCGCCTTCGGGCCCGGATCGAGCCGTCGTCGCGAAGCGTGACGTCAGCGTGAAACCTGTTGCCGGTTGCCCGCGAAGAGCCCGGCGAATTCACCGTATCCCCGGCCCGCCAATTCTTCCACGGGAATGAACTTGAGTGACGCCGAGTTGATGCAGTAGCGAAGCCCGGTCGGCGCCGGCCCGTCGTCGAAGACGTGGCCCAGGTGCGAATCGCCGATCTTGCTGCGCACCTCGGTGCGGGTCATGAAGAAGCTGCGGTCCGTGTGCTCGGTGAGGACGCCGCCCTTGATGGGTTGGGTGAAGCTCGGCCAACCGGTGCCCGAGCGGAACTTGTCCGTCGACGAGAACAAAGGCTCGCCGGTGACGATGTCGACATAGATGCCAGCCCGTTTGTTGTCCCAGTATTCGTTCTGGAAGGGGCGCTCGGTGCCGTCCTCCTGGGTGACCTTGTACTGGAGCGGCGTCAGGCGATTGCGGATTTCCGTCTCCGAAGGCTTGACGTAGCGGTTTTCCGACGAGGATTTCTGGAGAGGTTTGTCCATGGTCTTCTCCATCTCTTTTTCCATCGTTCCCGATTGCCCGCGGTACTTGGAATAGTCGACCTTCAAGTCCTTGCCCCAGGCCTTCTCGACGAAGTCGGTGCGCCCGGAGCCGGTGGTGTAAAGCGTGTAGCGGATTGGGTTTTTCTTGTAGTAGTCCTGGTGGTAGTCCTCGGCCTGGTAGAATTCTCTGAGGGCGACGATTTCGACAGCGATCGGCTTGTCGAAACGGCCGGACGCGTCGAGGTCGGCACGGGATTTCTCGGCCAAGCGGCGCTCGGCGTCGTTGGCGACGAAGATGCCGGGGCGATACTGGGGACCGCGGTCGTAGAACGACCCGGTGCCGTCGGTCGGGTCGAAGATTCGCCAATAGGCTTGGAGCAGGCCTTCGTAGCTGACGACCGCCGGATCGTAGTATACCTGCACGGCTTCCGTATGGCCGGTGTAGCCGCCGGCGACCTGCTTGTAGGTCGGGTCGACTTCGTCACCGCCGGTATAACCCGAGATGGCCTCTTTGACGCCGGGCACCTTCTCGAAACCCGACTCGACGCACCAGAAGCAGCCGCCGGCGAAGGTCGCCACCGACAGCCCGGCCAGGCCTTCGGGCCGCTTGTCCGACATGGTCTCGGCCCAGCTCAGGGTGCCGGCACCGATGGCCAGCGTGATGACGGCGATACCGCCGAGGACAAGTTTTCTCATGGTGAAACCTTTCGAATTCCTGGCTTCCTGAATATCGAGGCCCGTTAGGGCCGCCTTACGGTCTATATATGGGATGCCGATGTCCCGTGGGTATCACGTAAAAATCACGATTTCATAACATCGAGACCAATAATCGCGGCGGAGATTCGCGGCGGGTCAGGCGCGGAGCAAGGGCAACTCGAACCGGAACACGGAGCCCGGGCCGTCGTCGGCGTTGGCCGCCGAAATCGAACCCCCTTGCATGTCCATGATCCGCTTGGCGATGGCCAGGCCGAGACCGGCGTACCGCCCTGACTTGTCGGCGCTGTCGGCTCGGTAGAAAGGATCAAACAGGCGCGGAAACTGATCGGCGGAGACACCGGGGCCACCGTCGCGGACGGAAACGGCGACATGCCCGTCCGTAGCGACCGCCGACACTGTCACCGTGCCCCCTGTCGGCGAATAACGGATGGCGTTGTCGAGTAGATTATCGAGGACGCGCTCGGTCATGGCGATGTCGCCGTAGGCGAAGGGTATGTCCGGCGATAGTGAAAGCGCCAACGTCACGCCCGCCTCTTCGGCCTTCGGGCGATATTTGGCGACGGCGTCGTGAACGAGCTCGGGAAGCGGGAAGGGCTCCGGTTCGGGCCGGCTTTCGCGAGCCTCCAGGCTGGCCAGTTCGAACAGTTCGCCAAGCATGTCGCCCAAGCGTCGCCCTTGGCGAAGCGCGATGCGCAGGAACTCGTCGCGCTGCTCCTCACTGAGGCTGTCCTTCTTCATCTGCAACGATTCCAGGTATCCCTGCATGGAGGCCAAGGGCGTGCGCAGGTCGTGCGACACCTGCGCGACCATCTGGCGTCTCAACGCGTCCTGTTCCTTCAGCATCTCGATCTGCCGGCCGATCTGCTCGGACATGCGATCGAAGGTGAACGCAAGCGCCTCAACCTCATCACCCCGTGGCGGCCCATCGGGCGCCTGCGTCTCGCCCGTAACCGTATGCTCGGCGAACGCCTCCATGCGCTCGGTCAGGCGGCGCAGACGGCCCGTGAGCAGATGGAAGACCACCAATCCGGCGAGCAACCCGAAGCCCAGGCTGGCCGCCATGGCCCAGCCGCTCATGCGCACCAGGTAGCTGGACCGGGCCAGGGCCTCGGCCGAGTCGTACTCTTCGCCGCGCAGCACCACGTAGAGGTAACCCTCCGTCGCCGTACCGCCGGGGATTTCCGTCACCGAGAAAGCCTTTTGCCCGTCATGGCTGCGCGGGTCGTCGCCAAGCAGCGGATAAGGGTCCTCCATGCGCAGGAAGGCCTGGATCGGCTCCAGCGAAACCGAATTGCGTTTGATCTTTCCGGGATCGGCCGAGTAGGACAGGATCCGCCCCGTGTTGTCCAACAGGTAGATCTCGATGCTCGGGTTGATCGACATGTAGAGGCTGAAGGTTTCCTTCAGCGCCTCCTCGTCGAGCCGGCCTTCGGCGACCAGGTTTCGGTCGGCCACCAGGTTTCGAGCCAGGTGGCGGTTCACCTCCTGATTGGTCTGGCGCAGGTAGTTCTCGGTCAGCACCAGGTTGATGGCCGTGTAGATGGCGCCGATGGCGACCAGCAGGACCAGCAGGCCGACGGCCAGTTTCGCGTACAATGTGCGCAACACCACGCGAGCGCCCTACTGCGCAAACTTATAGCCGACGCCCCACACCGTCTGGACGTCGGCGGGATGGGCCGGGTCTTTTTCGATCTTCGCCCGGAGCCGGTTGATATGCGTGTTGACCGTGTGCTCGTAGCCTTCGTAGCTGTAGCCCCAGACCTGATCGAGGAGATCGACCCGGCTGAATACCCGGCCCGGGCGGCTGGCTAGATGATAAAGCAGATCGAATTCCCGGGCAGTCAGGTCGACCTCCTTTCCGTCGATCGTCACCTGGCGTTTCTCGGCATCGATGATCAGGCCTTGGTACTCGATGGGCGGCGCCGAGGTTGGCGCCGCTTGTTGCGCGGTAAGTGCGTCGACGCGCCGGAGCAGGGCCTTCACCCGGGCGATCAGTTCCGGCAGGCTGAACGGTTTCGTCAGATAGTCGTCGGCACCCATCTCGAGGCCCAGGACCCGGTCCAGCTCCGTCGTCTTGGCGGTCAGCATGAGGATCGGGATGTAGTTGCCGCCGCCGCGGATTTCACGGCAAAGGGAGAGGCCGTCGACGCCCGGCAACATGAGGTCGAGGACCAGGAGGTCGAAGGCCTTGCCGCCTTCGCCCCCGGCGTTCAACGCCGCCCGTGCATGGTCCCCGCGCGGCTCGATATGGACCGCGAAACCGTTATCCTTGAGATGCATGGAGATGAGCGAGGCGATATCGGGATCGTCCTCGACGACCAGGACACGGCGCTCGGAATGCGGAGAAGGAGTTGTCTGGGGCGTCGTGACCATGAGCAACTCCTTATCCTCTGACGTTGATGGGAAATCTCTCGCTCGTTTCCCTTATTTTGATCTTAAATCCGTCCCTCTGTCGCCGGATTTTTTCGTTACTGGGTTTTCTTCATCATCTCGTCTTTTTTCATCATGGCGTCCTTCTTCATCATCTCGCCTTCCTTCATCATTGCGTCCTTCTTCATCATGCCGTCTTTTTTCATCTCCCCGTCCTTCATCATCGCGTCCTTCTTCATCTCCCCTTCCTTCATCATGGCGTCCTTCTTCATCATCGTGTCTTTTTTCATTTCGTCCTTCATTTCGCCTGCCTGAACCGGGGACAGGCTCATGACGAGAGCGACGGCGGCGGCGGAGGTGAGAGCGGTAGCGATCTTGAACATGGAAAATCTCCTGAAACGATGGATGGGCTGCAAACGGCCTCTCCGGGGAAGCCGTGTTAAGTCGCCAATTATCAAACAGGTGCGGGTTCACGCGCCGATCACGCGTTTATAACTTTTTGATAACGCCGGGGATGGCTGCCCGGGGCGCTTTACCCCTCAATTCGGCCGCGCCTTATTCCGCCTTTCCCCGTTCCGACAGCCAGATTCCGCCGAGCACCAGAGCCAAGGCGGCGGCGTGGAACAGTTGAAACGGTTCGCCCAGGAACAGAACGGCCAGGATGGCGGCGAACACCGGTACCAGGTTGACGAAGACGCCGGCCCGGCCGGGGCCGATCAGACCAACTCCGTGGATGAACGAGATCTGGGCGAGGAACGAGGGAAACACCGTGATCAAACCAACGATCAACCAGCCGAACGGTGTCGGCCACTGGAACTTACCCAAGGCCATCTCGCCCAGGGACAAAGGCAACGATATTGCGAAGGCGGCAGCCGCCATTACGGTCATCAGCCCCAAGGCCGAGACCGCGGGGCGCCTGCGCAAGCCGACCGTGTAGCCGGCGTAGAGGATGCAGGCGACGATCATCATCACATCGCCCCTGTTGAATGCCAGGGCCGCCAGACGGGCCCAGTCGCCCCCGGAGCCGACGATGACGACGCCGATCATGGTGACGGCGACGCCGAGGAACTGGCGGCCGGTGATGCGGGTGCGGTAGGCAACGAAGGTACCGATCAACACGAACATGGGGATCGAGCCCTGGATGATGCCGATGTTGACCGCCGTCGTCGAATGGGCGGCGACATAGAACAGGGCGTTGAATGCCGTAAACCCGGTCGCCCCCATGACGATGACGAAAGGCAGGCTGGCTCGGAGCACCGGCCAGTCGGCCCGCACCTGCCTGCGGGCGACGACAAGCAGTAGGAGAAGAACACCGAACCAGCGCAGGCTGACGATGGCCATGGGCGACACCTCGCCGACGGCGACGCGGCCGAACACCGCGTTGGCGCCCCAGCAGAGCGCCGTGAAGGTGAGGAACAGGTAGGCGTGCATGGACTGGGGCGGCCCCTCATTCGGCGGCCGTCGGCCCGCTGGCGACCGCGCACGACAGACAAAACACCATGTTGGGCCCCGGCGTCAGGATGAACACCAAGACGGTCGCGAGATAGATGGAAAGTGTCACAGCGTCGACGGGCACGGGTTGAAAACCTCGCTAAGGATAGGATGGAGACGAGAGATCGGGGCGGCTCCGGCACCGTCCGAACAGTGTATCCGTTCGCGCCCAACATCAAGGGCGGTTTCCGCCCCGTCCCCATCGTGCCTTTGCCATACCCCTCGCCGGGCTTCTTGACTACACTCGCCCCACCATCATTGGAGGGCGCCCATGACCGGGGAAGGCCTTAATCGCAAACTGGCCGCGATCCTGTATGCCGATGTCGCCGGCTACAGCCGACTCACCGGCGACGACGAGGAGGGGACGCACAGGCAGCTCAGCGCCTACCTCGACGCCGTGTCGGCAGCCATCGAGGGCCATCGCGGGCGGGTTCTGCATTTTGCCGGCGACGCCGTGCTTGCCGAATTCGCCAGTGCCGTTACCGCCGTCGCCTGCGCCGTCGATATTCAGCGCGATCTGGCGGCGCGCAACGAAGGCCTCGACGAAAGCCGCCGGGTGCGCTTTCGCATTGGTGTCAACCTGGGTGACGTCATCGTCGACCGCGACGAGCTCTTTGGCGACAGCGTCAGCGTGGCGGCACGGCTCGAGGCACTCGCCGAACCGGGCGGCATCTGCATTTCGCGCAAGGTCCTCGACGAAGTCGGCGGCAAGCTGGACGTCGGCTATACATTCATCGGCGAGAAGACGGTGAAGAACATCGACCGGCCGATCCCGGTCTACCGCGTCGACTTGATGCCGGAGCGTTCTGGCCGTGTTATCGGCGACCCACGAAAGCGATTGGCCGCCTCTCGTTACCTGACGTTGGCGGGCTTTGTCGCGACCGTCGTCGTAATCGTCGGCGCCGTCACCTTGTGGGGGCCCAAGAGCCCGGAACCGCCGCCGGTTTCGGTCACCGGATCCGCTTTTCCGCTGCCCAAAAAGCCGTCGATCGCCGTCCTCCCTTTCGACAACCTTAGCGGCGATGCGGGCCAGGACCACGTGGCTGACGGCATCACCGACGACATCATCACCACTCTGTCCCAGGTGCCCGGCATGTTCGTCATCGCGCGGAACTCGACCTTCACCTACAAGGGCCGGGCCGTGAAGGTTCAGGACGTGGCAGCAGACCTCGGGGTCCGTTACGTGCTCGAAGGCAGCGTCCAGAAATCGGGTGACGCGGTCAGGATCCACGCTCAGTTGATCGATACGGCCGACGGCAACCACCTGTGGGCGGAACGCTACGACCGGCAGCTGACCGATCTCTTCGTCCTGCAGGACGACATCACCGATCACATCGTCACCGCCCTGCAGATCGAACTGACGGAGGGTGAACAAATGCGGGTACGCCGCCGGCACACCCGCAACCTCGAGGCCTGGAACCTGCTGACCCAGGGCGTCGAGTATTTCTACCGGCGCACCAAGGACGACAACATTCAGGCCCGCCGGCACTTCGACGACGCCATCAAGGCCGATCCCGGGTATGCCCTGGCCTGGGCATTGATCGCCTGGACCCACTGGTTCGATGCCCAATTCGGGTGGGGCATCGATCCGAAGGGGTCCTTCGAGCAGGCCCAGTTCATGGCCGAGAAGGCCCGCGCTCTCAACGACGAATTGCCGGATGTCCATTCCTTGCTCGGCGCCGTCGAGCTCATGCGAAAACGCTACGACGAAGCGGTTGTCGCCGGCGAGAAGGCGGTGGCGCTGAACCCCAACCACGCCACCAATACGGCCCTTCTGGCCGTCTTCCTGCATAACGCCGGACGGCCGAAGGACGCCATCCGCAAGATGAAGCGCGCCATGCGCCTCAGCCCTTATTATTCCGCCTGGTTCCTTGAACAACTGGGGTTCAGTTATCTCGATGCCGGCCAACCGGACGAGGCACTGGCCGCCTTCGACCAGTACCTAAAACGTGAGGCCTCGGGCCTGCACGCCGCCCATGCCCATCTCGGGCGCGCCTTCGCCTATCACCGGCTCGGAAAGGAGGACTCGGCTCGGGCGGCCGTGCGTGACGCGCTCGATGCCGATCCGACGATTTCGATCTCGCGGTTCAGGCAGGATGGAATGAGCGGCGGCGTCAGCAATCGGGACTCGAGTTTCGACCTCCTGCGCGATCTGGGGCTACCGCAATAAAGGCCGGTATCGCCGATCCCTGGCGGCCTTGGAAAAAATCCCCTGACCTTCTAGGTTGTCGCCGCAATCATCAGGCGGGTCGAAGGGGGAGCGATCTTGGCGCTTTACGACAAACTTCTGAAACGCGAATCCGAGGAGCAGCCGCTGCGGGTCGGGTTGATCGGCGCCGGCAAGTTCGGCTCCATGTATCTTGCCCAGATCCCCAATACGCCCGGTGTTCATCTCATCGGCATCGCCGACCTGTCGCCCGACGCCGCCAAAGGCAATCTCGACCGGGTCGGCTGGCCTGCCGAGCGATACGCCGCCGCCTTCCTTGACGATGCCCTCGCCGCCGGCACCACCCATGTCGGAGACGATTGGCGGGCCCTGGTCGAGCATCCCGCCGTCGACATCGTCGTCGAGTGCACGGGCAACCCCATCGCCGCCGTCGAGCATTGCCTGGCCGCCTTCGACGAAGGCAAACACGTGATCAACGTCACCGTCGAGGCCGACGCTTTCCTCGGGCCTTTGCTAGCGAAAAAGGCGGAACAAGCGGGCGTCCTGCTCAGCATGGCCTACGGCGACCAGCCGGCGCTCGCCTGCGAACTGGTCGACTGGGCGAGGACCTGCGGGTTTCCCGTCGCGGCGGCCGGGCGCGGCCACAAATGGTTGCCGGAATACCGGCATTCGACACCGGATACGGTCTGGGACCATTGGGGGCTGACCGCCGAACAGGCGGAACGCGGCGGCCTCAATCCCAAAATGTTCAACGCCTTCCTCGACGGCTCCAAGCCGGCCATCGAGAGCGCCGCCATCGCCAATGCCACCGGCCTGGAGGCACCCGACGACGGCCTCGCCTTTCCGCCCGGCTCCATCGACGACATTCCGACCCTGATGCGGCCGACGGACGAGGGCGGCATCCTCGCACGCAAGGGCCTGGTCGAGGTGGTGTCCTGCCTGAACACGGACGGCACGCCGATCCCTTATGACATCCGTAAGGGCGTCTGGGTCTGCATCGAGGCGGCGACGGATTACATCAGGAACTGCTTCGAGGAATACAAGGTCGTCACCGACCCGGACGGACGCTACATGTGCCTTTACAAACGCTGGCACATGATCGGCTTGGAACTCGGCCAATCGGTCGCCTCCATCGGATTACGCGGAGAAGCCACCGGTGTCGCCAAACACTTCAACGCCGACGTGGTAGCGACGGCGAAACGCGACCTGAACCCCGGCGAAATGCTGGATGGCGAAGGCGGTGCAACGGTCTTCGGAAAACTTTTCCCGGCGCGGAAATCCGTCGCCGGCGGACACCTGCCTCTGGGCCTGGCCCATGGCATCAAGGTGATCCGCAAGGTTGCCGCCGATCAGGCGCTTACTTGGGCCGACGTGGAAATCGATGAAAACACCGCGGCTTACCGCCTGCGCCGGGAGTTGGAAAACATGGCCACTTAGGCGCCCCGATCAGGCAGCGCCGTCGACGTCGGGCACTCCCGCCTCCGGCGCCGCGTCTTCCGGCAAATGGACGGTGACGACGGTCCCTTCGCCACGACGGCTCTCGATGTTCATTTGCCCACCGTGCATGACGACCAAGGAATCGACGATCGACAGTCCCAGACCGACCCCTTCGCGGGAGATATGCGGGTGGGAATTCCCCTGTTGAAACGGGTCAGTGATGTTTAGCAGATCCGTCTCGTCGATGCCGATACCGGAATCTTCGACGATAAGATCATAGCCCCCATCGACCGACTTGAGGCGGACCGTCAAGCGGCCACCAACATCGTTGAACTTGACCGCGTTGGACAACAGGTTGAGGACGATCTGTTTGATGGCCCGCGGATCGGCACGGATGGGTGAGGCGCCGATGAGAAGATCGGCGGAATAGTCGAGGCATTTGCGCTTCACCGCCGGTTTGACGATGCGCGAACATTCGTCGAGCAGCGTACCGAAGTCGAACCCGTGGATTTCGAGGGAGCGCTTTCCGGCTTCGATGGTCGACAGGCTGAGGATGTCGTTGATCAACTGCAGGAGATGGTGGCTGCTGTTGAGGATATCATCGGCATAAATCCGATACCGAGACTCACCGACCGGGCCGAAATACTGCCCGCTGATGATTTCGGAAAAGCCGATGATGGCGTTCAAAGGCGTGCGCAACTCGTGGCTCATGGTGGCCAGGAATTCCGATTTCGCCTGACTGGCTTCCTCCGCGGCGACAAGGGCGGCTTGAAGGTCTTCTCCGGTCTGCTCTAGTTCGCGATTGGCTTCCTCCAGGACCTTACCGCGGGCTTCCAGCTCCGAATCACGAAGCCTGACGGCATCGGCCATCTTGTTGAGGGCATCCGTCAATGTTCCCAACTCGTCGCCTCCGCGGACGGTCGCCCTGGCGTCGAGATCGCCTGCCGCAATCCGTTGAACCTGCGCGATCAATGAGTGAATCGGATAAATCACCGAGATTCGGAGACTCAGGGAAAGCACGAGGCAGAAAACCAGAACCAAAACCAAATAAGTGATGATGGCGGCCAGGATGGCTTCGTCGATTTCGGCATCTATGGTCTCTAAGGTCATGCACATTTCGAACGTGCCGACCTGTCGCTTGCCGACGTGGATCGGTGAGATGACTTTCAATATCCGACCGTCTTTGTTGACGATAACTTCGTGTATCGTTTCGTCAGACTCCAACGCCGTCAGATTGTCGGGCGCGGCCGTTCTATCGAGTCTTTCCGAGCGGCTCGAGAACCTGGTCGTCATTCGATCGCCGTCGCGTTCATTGACGTCGATCCACAGAACGTCGGGATTGAGCCATATGATCTTCTGCAGGCTGTCCCAGAGGCGGCGCGGTTGAGAAAAGTCCTTCTCTTCCCGAACATGACTATCCAGGAGCCGGGAAACGGTGATCGCCTTCTCGACGAAAGCGTCGGTGATCAACGAGCGGTTTGACTGGATATTGAGATAGGCGAACGGCGGGAAGACGACACAGGATGCGATGGCGACGCTGATGATCGCTTTCGCACTCAACGTGCCCGGAAACAAAGAGCGAAAAATGCCCATCGCCGAGTCAGCCCCCTTTTGGTGGCTCAGATGTCACTTTTCGTTCCCCAGGGTTATTCGAGACTCGGGACCCCAGCAACCCCGACCGATTTCGGCCTATTTTATGTATCGTCTTTTGATCGTAGTCAGTCGCCCGTCGCGTTTCATGGCGCGCAGGATCTTGTCGATCTCGGCGATGAGATCCTTGCTATCCATGTGGGCGACGGCACCATAGAAGTTCTGGCGTAAGGGTTCGCCGATGATCTTGATCGGCAAGTCGGTCTTAACCAGGAAATGGACGACAGCGGCATCGATCTTGCCGGCGACGAGATCGGCGATCCGTTCGTCGTTGTTGGCATAGGCAACCGGCGTCATTCCTTTGAGCACATCCATTTCCCCGGCCATTTTTTCGCCCAAGGTCCCTTTGAGAACCCCCAACCTCGCGGTGGCGATATCCGCGACCGAATTGACTGCCGTATTGTCTTTCGCGACGGCCAGGACCGTGCTGGCACTCAGGTAAGGGACACTGAAGAGCAAGGTCTTCTGGCGTTCGGGCGTGATCGTCACGGCGGAAAGCAGCACGTCGACCTCATTCTTTTTCAGGGCTTCGAACAGATTGTCGAAGGGCATGGTGCGGAATTCCGGCATCACGCCGATGCCGGCGGCGATCTCTTTGGATATGTCGATATCGATTCCCGCGGGTTTGCCGTCCGCGCCGTAGAACTCCATAACGCCGTAGGGGATGTCGACCCCGACAACCAAGCGACCGCTCTTTTGAACCTCGCTCAATGGCCGCCCGCCATCGGACCAGGAGACTGTTGGAAAAAGGAACAAAGCCGAAATGATGAAAAGGATACGGACCGGGAGGAACGCCCGTTTTGATAGTTTCGTCATGTCTTACCCCTTATACCCGACCGCCGCGATATTCGCCCCCTTTGCCCGGGAATCCCCCAATTTCCGGTTTCACGGCCGGTCAATCGAGTATTCAGTATATATTGGTTTGTTTGCCTATTAAATCCATTTGGGAGAAACAGTGTGTTGCTGATATGAACCGAGGTTAACGCGATGACAGACGAAACGGAACGGAAGGCGGAAACACTGGCGGTACAAGCCCTCGGCTGGGAGGACCGGGAAACCGGGGCGGTCGTGCCGCCGGTCCACCTATCGACCACCTTCGCGCGCGACGCCGAGACCTACGAAACGCCGGATGGACGCACCTACATCCGAGCCGAGGGTTGGAGTCAGGAGCACGCCGAAGCCGTCATCCAGGCCCTCGAAGGCGGTGGTGCGGCCATGGTTTTCGGCTCCGGCATCGCCGCCTGCACCGCTCCTTTGCATGGCCTCAAGCAGGGAGACCGGATGGCCATGTCGCGAACCATCTACCACGGTATCCTGCGTTTCGCCGAGGTCTTTCTTGCCGATTGGGGGATCGGCGTCGACTACTTCGATTCCGGTGACCTCGACGGCCTCACCCGCGCCGTTCGCCCCGGGGAGACTCGCCTCGTTTGGGTCGAGACACCAGCCAACCCGACATGGGCCGTGACCGACATTGCTGCCGCCGCCGAAATCGCCCGCAAAGCCGGCGCCATGCTCGCCGTCGATTCGACCGCCGCCACCCCGGTCCTGACCCGGCCCCTGGAACTCGGCGCCGACCTCGTCTGCCACTCGGCGACGAAGTTCCTAAACGGCCATTCCGACGTCATCGCCGGCGCCGGCGTTACCAAGGAGGACGGCGAATTCTGGCAACGGATGCAGATGCACCGGCGCGTCGCCGGGCCGTTGCTCGGCAGCTTCGAGGCTTATCTCCTGGCCGCGGCATGCGCACGTTGTTCCTGCGGGTGCGCCGGCAATCGGAGAACGCCCTCTCCGTGGCCCGTTTCTTGGAAGCGCACCCGGGCGTCGAACTTGTCCATTATCCCGGACTCGAGAGCGATCCCGGGCATGAAGTGGCAAGCCGTCAAATGCAAGGCGGCTTCGGGGGCATGTTGTCGTTCCTGGTGCCGGGTGGGCGCGACGAAGCCATCCGAACCGTGAAGCGGGCCCGGGTCTTCAAACGGGCGACCTCACTCGGCGGCGTCGAGAGCCTGATCGAACATCGCAAGACCAGCGAGAACGAACTGACGTCGACGCCGGAAAACCTGATTCGCGTATCGGTCGGTGTCGAGGATATCGGTGACCTGATCGACGACTTTGAAACGATGTTGTCCGGCGGCTAATCAACTTCTTCGCCGCGTCCGGTTCCGTCCGGAAATAAAAAGACCGGGCCGACGTATGTGGCCCGGTGAAGGAGAGAACTTGTGAATATCGTGGTTGATTATACACCATTTTCGTTCGCGTGCAGTGATCTTCGTCACAGGCGTTAAACTTCGGTTGATCTCTTTCGTACGATTTCGCGCTGACTCCCCCGGCAACCCAGTGTAAACAGGGGTCCGATGCGGCGCCGGGGTATACGTCGCGGGGGGAATTTAAGGGGCTGTCCTAGCTAAGCGAGATGCTTGGGCTAGGATTGCAGGATGTATGCGAGAAGAAGCCGGCTCAGTGGTTGGAAGCGTGATCGTTTGATGGAGCACTTTGTGGCGGCGACGAC
>Ga0056114_1000293_pt1 | contig 15784 bp, 13 predicted proteins | sample WorMetHERISLAND1_FD_77005 | JGI IMG/M metagenome (GOLD analysis project Ga0056114, IMG submission 77005) | Marine gutless worms symbiont microbial communities from Max Planck institute for Marine Microbiology, Germany - Olavius loisae HERON... ...
CACTAGCCCCTTCCATCCCTTTTCCTCCCACACTCTTTCCTCACTCCTTCCCTTCCGGTTCCATGCTTACAAGAATCACCGAACAAATTATAATGAGTTCTATAGTTAGGATTTTTTACCTTCTACTTGCCAATTTTATGATCATTGTTGCAGGCAAAATAAAACTATATTTTGCAGTTATAACGTGTTTTAATACTTTATTTTTCTCCTCGTATTCTTTCTGCCTGCATGTTGGTGAACATCAAAGACACTCACTCAACGCTGACATGCTGAGCGTGCACTAAATAGCTGGCAATGTAGTACACAGTCGACTGTCGGAACACACTCTGAACGTTGGGATCTTCAAAATTCTTCCATAAATACTCCAAGAACTCCATCGACAACTTCTACAACGTCAAACTATCAGTCCCAACCGCAGGTCAGGAGGTTGCTTACCACAAAAAATGCTAAGCAGGAACCAACAAAAACTGCCAGCCACTTGTACTTACAGTTGAAACATCTGTTTTTCAAAACTAGGGCAGCATCACACCTTACCTTACCTGTCTCCACAATTACTCCTCTCTCTCATTCCTGGTAGGGGTGGTGGTACTCCAGAAAGGACCACACGCATCAAGGGTCGGATGAGTTGATGTAGTTGGTGGAGGTGTGCGCCTGCATGAGCAATGGACAGCGAAGAACCAGATGCTGTGCCGTCTCGTCGTCACCTGCTCACTGAGGACACACCGGAGACTATTGTCGTCGGATACGGTGAAGATAGCTGGCTAGAAGCAGGCTATGGCCCGTCCTCAGTTGGGTAACAGTGATGCACTGGCTTCTGGACCAGCCAAATCTCCAAAGAGACTGCGGGTTGGTCTCTCCCGCCAGAGTGTGATGTGTGGCTGAGTGCGGATCGCGTAGTTAGAAGTCGCTGAAGACATTTTTCGCGATAGTGGGGCCATGGGCAGAGTAAACTATTTTAGTTTACAGCATTTAGAAATAACCGTACTTAACTACTTACCTCACATGACTTCTCGGCATTGTCACACTTGGCGTTACTCTTTTACTTCACAAGATCAACAAAACATAGTCAACATTATCACATCTAGTCAAACAAGTCAAACACCACTGTAAAAGTTCATACTGCTACACCTCGCCTGTGTTGAAGGGTGAGTCCTTTGTGCTGATTCATGGGATATAAGTAACGGAAGAATTTCAACAATACGTTTAACAATATCAATACAATAGTCAATACCAGATTGTGACATACACACGGACATATAGCAGCACTGAACAGGTAAAAAGCAACATTTAACTGACTTCTATTTGAAACTACTGGACAAACTGTATAACAGAATGACATACGATACATCATCACAGCAGTATAATATGTCTTGATGACGAGACACAACTTGTTGACCTCACTGAGTGACGCGACGTAGAAGAGAATGAACTGAACGTAGCGGGACGAGTGAGTAGGCAACAGCACGTCATCAAACACTTGCAACATGTCCAACAGAATCTTCTGTGATGCAACGTCGTCATCACACGTGCCTACACAACACCAGCAGTGCACTCACATACGACCTGTCAATACCTGACACATGAGCTTACTTCGTCCTCCACAAGGTTTCAAGTTCTCCATGGCATTCTGTGGTGCACTCATGTGGCCACTTTGTTAATGAAATTTATTATTACACTTACCTAACTACAAGACAATGTTTAACAAATGTTTCCAAAAAAACCATATCTTTGGATCCACAGTCTCTGAGAAACTGTCAGTCACTGATCACGTGATCACGTCATCAAGTTCTGTATACAGTCTATGTACGCATCCTGCGTTGACACAGCATGTGTGTACACCACTTCTGCAGCAGGTCTTTCAGTCAGTCGTCATCTTAAAGCTCACACACACCACTTTTCAACCTCTGTGGACCATCAGCATGTCGAGACATTTCTTCGTCAAGCTGCTCGATATGGTCTGTGGGAGTCAGCGACGACTGTCAAGGACCTAGTTGACGCTGCTGGTGAAGTCTGTCTAGAGAGGCTCTGTGTTCTAAGCACCATGTACTTGATCAACCGATGCCACCAGAATCTGACGTACCGTACCTCAGGAAACGTCATGATCGAACGTTGACGAGAACAAAGGACACCTCTCTGCTAAAAACTTTACTGTTAGACTCCTGCAAAGAGACTTACTGAGAAGTATATTTTGTTTGCTCCTCTTATTGCACTTCACCTCATTCTATATTGTTCTGACAACTGAGTTTACATTAAAGATTGATTGATTGACTCTGACCAGTGACCAATGGGCCACTAGTAACCTAGAGGACCTAACCAAACATTCCGCTGTCTTGACACAATACCAGTACATCACAGACGACAAACAGATGGAGAGTCTGCTCAGTGAAAACAATGCTACAAACCTTCAGCACTAATGTGGCAGAACTGGTTCACATGGGCAAATAGTAAGCACATCAGTATGTCCAGCTTGTCTGACATGAGAGAAACGTCATCGTCATCATTGTCAACCTGACAGTAACCACAGCATCACACACACTTCAAGCACTTCACTGTAGCTGTGACTGTGACTGTGACTGTGACAGTGACTTTCACTGTCACAGTCACAGCTACAGTCAGAGCGACAGTGAGACAGTCATGAGACAGTCACAGTCACTGTGACAGTCACTGTGACTGTGACTATAACAGTCACTGTGACTGTCACTGTGTGACTGTCAGTGTCACAGTGACAGTTGTGACTGTGACAGTGGCAGTCACAGTCACAGTGACAGTCACAACTGTCACTGTGACAGTGACAGTCACAGTGACAACTGTCACTGTGACAGTGACAGTCACAGTTACAGTCACAACTGTCACTGTAACTGGGACAGTCACTGTGACAGTGACAGTCACAGTTACAGTGACAACTGTCACTGTGACAGTCACAGTTACAGTTGTGACTGTCACTGACTGTCACTGTCACAGTGACAGTTGTGACTGTCACTGTGACAGTGACAGTCACAGTGACTGTCAGTTTTTCACTGACAGTCACACAGTGGCAGTCACAGTGACTGTCACAGTGACAGTCACAGTTACAGTCACAACTGTGACTGTGACAAGTTGTGACTGTGACAGTCACAGTGACAGTCACAACTGTCACTGTGAGTCACAACTGTCACTGTGACAGTGACAGTAACTGTAACAGTGACAGTTACTGCGACTGTTACCATCACAGTGACAGTCACAGACACAGTGACAATCACTGTGACTGTCACTGTGACGGTCATTGTGACAGCAGGATGTACTCACCTCATCTGTTATCATATCCGCTGCATCATTCTTCACAGCAACACCAGCAGCCGGTATATGAACCTGCACATGCATCGTGCAACAAGCTTATTACACTGCTGTAGTGTGGACAACAATGCTGATCAGCAATCAATATGGAAAACTGAATGCCAATAGATTAGAGTACTACTCAGACTGACAGGAAAATGCACTGATTGGCCGACAGTCAAAACCTATGACGGCAATAATTGAACTTCAACACAGCAATCAGAAGCATCTTATCTACAGTATATGCTCTCCTCTCACATCCTGCCACATTACAGGGATACAGACATCTGCCAACATAGTTATCATAAACAATCACTCAGGCCACCCTGTCTGCCTGATGTGATGCCACATTAAGTGTTGCACCGCTAATGTCCGTCTGTCCATCCCGTGCCTCCAATTGTCTCGAAACAGGAAAGCTGGAGAAACTTCTAATTTACTGGAAACGTAGCACACGACAAGAGTAACTATGGGAGCAAATTTGAGGTCTAAAGGTCAAAGGTCAAGTAAGCTTAATGGTGACTAAAACATAAAAATGGTTTTTACGCATATCTTCAACTAACATCAATCTTTGTCAATTCAACAAAGATGATGCGTAGAATGTGTCCATGTGACTTTGGCAAGTAAGTAGTAAGCTGCAGCAGATTGTTCACGTAGCATTGCAAGACGTAGGTGTCCGATAGGTAGAATGGAAACATGCTGGCAAGTAACGGCAACAACACCACATGAGCCCTGTAGACACAGACAACTGTCTGAATACAGTATTAAATATTATGAGTATTAAATATGCTGAGTATTAAATATTATGTTAAATTGTAAACTTAAGCCTCTGACACATAGGCTATAGACACCAGAACAGAAAATTCTTAATGAAAACATTTAGCATGATTAGTTATTGGCGTATGTCATCAATGTGCCATACTCCACGCTGAAAGCAGTGGCTTCTAAGAGAACATGTGAAACACATGATGACTTTACATACACAAGCCGGTACACAATGTGGTTTGATCGTTGCTGACAATAAATGCACTACAATGCATCTGTCAAAGCTACAGCCATCTTGGATTTTGTCGGTTGTGACCATTCAATTCACCATAGGCTGTGTCCTATTGGTGATCCATTGAAACTGAGACCCTGTCTCTAACGGTTTTCAAGATATGCATCTAAGTATATATGGCGCCTGACCTTGACATTTTAGGTTCACGTGACATCATCGTGCATGTTACCATTTGATACCCCACGTGCCATTTCCTATAGATGCAGCACTGAACTTAATCTGTATCTCCTGATATTTTTGAGATAATTGGCCCCAAACATATTGGGATCACGACCTTGACTATCAAAGTCATGTGACATCATCGATCACGTGACCATTTTATTTCCATTCGCCACAGTCCATTTCCTACTGGTGATCAAGTGGAACCGAGCCTGTGCACTACTGAGAATTTGTCATGGTGGAAGAAAGATATTCATGCCATGGGACGGAGATATTTTCATACTGTGGGAGATTATTCATTTATCCACAGAACAATGCATCTTCCCAGAGGCTGACATGTCTGTGACACAGGCAGCCAGCGACAGTAACACCCCGTGTTATAGCACACAGTGGGCCTCGATGCTACCATTCTGCAGCAGGTGAGGGTGCCAGGCTGATGCATTCATGACGTCATTTCTAACGTCATACAGCCTGGATCGACTATCCATGAGGATCACTTATACAAACAACATTGTGTTCGTCAGCTGGAGAAGAAGCATTTTGACAATGTGGACAGACAGACAGAATCATAAGTTCACAGACAGACACGTTGACTGACAATAACGGTCGCTTAAAGCTGAGCGATCGTGAACTAATGGAACTGGGCTCACTTGTGTGTCTGAAGTGAATAAACTCATTACTCCTCGTCCATAGTTTGCTGCTATATTCCACCAAAGCTGCTCTCTAATTCACAACAGCGGATCGGATAACCATTCCAGTTCCAGAGATAAATGCATGTGAAATTTTCGAAGATGGCGGGCGGCCGCCTCTTGGATTTGGACCAACTGGAAGTAACTCCCATTCGATACACAGTCCTCAAAAACCCTACACTAAGAATCAAACAGGAAGTTGATCGGACCAGTGGACAACCCACTCCAGAGATATTGCCTTTCGAAATATCTGCAAAAACTAGAGAGATGGGGCTACTGTATGGTGAAAATTTCATAATCCTAACTCCAACCGTTTTTGTATGATTCACCCGTGTGACAGACAGATGGACAGATGGAGGGAAGGGCGATAGCATATAGCACGCTAAGCATATATGCTATATGGTGTCGCGTGCTAAAAACTGGTAAGTGACACTGACAAGAATATTAACTCTGGTGATGAGCCAACCAACCATGTCTGCTACAGCAATGTCCAATGTTTCTCACCATAACCTACACAAACCTGAAGCGGTTCTACAAAGCCTTAGTCTATCAATAAAGGAAACAGGCTTGGAAGCAAATGGCACATTTCTAGGACAGACAGTAAAGCACAACTTACATATACCACAAAGCACAACTTACATCGGTACAAGTTTGACGATGTCACAGAGAAGACAATGAAGTTTTGAGAAGACAATCTGATTCATCTGATTCACTTCATCAGTCACGACACTGCCACAACTGTACTTCTCTACAATCATTATAATGTCTATTGTCTACGGTCTACAACAGTATTTAGCTCAAATATACAGCTCAAAGTCACCTGTAGTTAGTAGGGCTATCAATACACTGCTTCCTATTAGTTAACTGGCACTGCCTAACATTATATGTAACAGCCTGTACTGGTGCATCAAAATCGATCGTTATACATGTAATTTTGAGCTATCACCGTTTGAAAGTTGGTGTGCTTTTTCGAGACACACTGTATATTGATGTTGTCAACGTCAACCAGATCTGTTTAAAGTGCTTTTCTGGGCTTTGTCTGCGTCGCTTGTCATGGTGCTGGTGTTGACTCTTGACTGCCTCATTAAACAACTACAGGGCAGGATTCAGTCCATGCAGAAAGCTGCTGCTCATCGTCAGGACCACGCCCAGCCTCTACTTTGCAGCCTACACTGGATTCGAGCTCCAGAGCGGATTTCATTCCGGCTGGCGTTGCTGCCTCCATGGCTCTGCACCCGGCTATCTGGCGTCAGATCTGCAGTGTGTTTCTGATCTCAGTGGACTTCGGCGACTGTGCCGCATCAGCTCTCGTGGCACTACTGACTGTATGTGGTGACCATGTCTTCCTGGCAGCAGCTGCCGCGTCTATCTGCAACAGTTTGTTGGAGACCGTTCGTGCATCAGCGTCTTCCTGAAGACTGAGCTCTAGCTGCTCTGACGAGTGACCTCAATGCACAGTTTGTACACTGACTACAGCGCGACTCAAATTACTGTGTTACATGTCCCCACAGTCTCTGACTAGAGCCATGCCACTTGTGCATTCATCATCGTCATCATCGTCATCCTCGTGGTGTATGCAGCAAACACCGAAGCAGCACAGCAACAGCTAGCTACATTTTACACAGAAACAATGACGAACAGGTGCAACAGCTGAAGTAGTATGGCAAACTGTCGGTGAAGTGAGCTATAGTATGACTGACTGTAACAAAGTACAAAGACCATTAGTGCACTTTGCTAATGTAAATATGCACTGAGTATGTCAAAGTTGCCAGACAACTAAATGTCCAGCAGCATAGCTCAAGCAACAGTGTAAGTAAAACCATTTTATACCTCCCCTGAGATTTTCTAAACTTTTCCCAATGGTTGAGAATTTTTAAGCAAAATTTTAAAGACCAAATATATGTTCATATCTTTGCCACATTACAAAATTTCATTCAGTTACCTCTGAGCCGGACAAAGTTACGCAAAAAAATGCAAAAACGTAGTTTATCATTTGGCGTAATAACACATCAAAATGGCAAAAATAAAAAAGGTGATAACACTTTGCAGCATATTGCAGAAATGTCGACTGCTGCAAAACTATTATCACCGTTTCCATTTTATATTTTCAGTAAATCAGACTAGTGACAGTCAAATAGGTAAATATGGAACAGTTGTAGAATAAATATCATATCAAAACAATAATATGTAATGTGATAATAGAAAATGACTAGGGTAGAATCTTGGATTAGTTCGGTACTTTTATTTGGTAATGATTTAATACATATATAATGAAGGAGCAATGTTTTTTAGTACGTGAGTTAGGCGTGGGAGAGGCGTGACTGTTCTGAGCCGGGATAAAACAGAGGTGTCACGTAGGGGTGCAGGAGGAGGTGTCACGTAGGGGTGCAGGAGGAGGTGTCACGTAGGGGTGCAGGAGGAGGTGTCACGTAGGGGTGCAGGAGGAGGTGAATACAGAAAGATGGACTGCAAATGTCTTGGAAAAATAACTTTGAAAGGTCGTGACATCTAGAATTTAGGGAAATTAGATTAGCACCAAACAGTGCATATGAGTAAGAAATTTCACGGATAAAAGTGAAAATCATACGTATAGCATGCTTTTGTATGTTTTCAAGCTGTTCAGCATGTGCCAAAGTGACGCACAGTACTCGACCAAGGGCTGTATAACTGCAAAGTAGAAATGCAGGAGTTAGTCAGTGGGAACACCTGCCGCTCTCTTCAGCTGTTTTGACCGACAGACACGTAAGAAGACATCACAACATACTTGGTCTGAAATTGTCAACGATCATCTTCATACAAGCACCGAGATAGAACGTGTGGGCAGAAACAAGATTCTTCATTAACAGCATATATTCAGCCATGATGAGTTCATCGAATGACGACAGATCCAACGACTGCAACACATGTGAGAAATGAGTCACTTTGCTGGCAGGAGTAACCTCTCCAGACAGACAGACAGACGGAATGACACTGTCATAGTGAGCTAAGAACGATATTTTCAATATGACATCCATCTGCTAGCTTAAATTTGAACATTTTGATGTTGGTATAATATTTATAAACTCACTTACAAACTGATTTGATGTACAAAATTTCCTCTATAAGAGATCAAATTGTTTCACTGAGAATGATATGACACTTTTCATATCGCCGGATGTGTGCCATGTTAGATTCGTAATGATGTCATGACACTGCATCCAGTAACCAATTGTAACATTCACAACACTGAGCTAAATATCACATTAATTGGTTTTGTGGTTTCTAAGATAGTTGCGATATTGTGTTTCAAGCTTTTGCTTGATTTTGCCTGACCACACCCACATTCAGATGACAAATGCAATGCACCACATCATGTGATCGACAGGTAGCGGGTCAACATAAATGGTAAACACTAAACAGTGATTTTTGACGTCAAGTTTCCTATTCACCAAGCAGCTTTCATGGGGCTACAATGATGATTAATGGTAGTTTACTCCGGTCACTGCCATTGTAAAGCTATTTGTAGTCAGAAATGTTGGTTGATGCAAGTGCTGTGTCACGTGAGTCACATGTAAGTAAGTAATGGATTCACAAAGCACAACAGTCTCAGAAGTCTCAGAGCAGAATCTGACGATTTGTTTCACGACCCCAAAAGACACAACCTTGTGCAGAAACAGGTCATTTGATGCATTTTGCAAAAAATCAGTCCAACAGCAGAAGCGCAAAAACTCCAAAACTGTGACGTGCAAATTCATGCACATGGAGGATTCTGATGAAATTTTGCATGCGGATAAGGGTCGTCTGTACAACAATAGGCTAAGTGGTTTCAGCTTTGTGGGGCCTAATTTCTGGACTGTCCATTGGCTTTCATTGTCGCCTTTACAGTACTACTGTACTGTACATTCTGTGACGCAGAGTGAAGCTATCACTACAGCTACGTGTACATGAGCCTTTTGCTGATATTTTGGTCTTTTTGTAACAAAATGAGAAGAATTAACACAAAGTAGAACTGTTATAAAACATGAACACTTCATACCAGCAGACAACCCACAAGTGGCTCAAATTCTTTGCCAAGATTACTCACATGTTGATTCAATTCTTCCACATACCTCAAACGGACATCATTCTAATAAATACATTAAAACACCAACACAGCCATACACCACATCACATCAGGGTTTTAACACAAATAAAAGAAACAAAATTCATGATTTTTTCACACTGCCTTATGGCAAGTAAAGATTACTATAACAATTAGGCCTTATTTAAACCTAAGCCATTATTCTGTAGTATACGGCACTATATGTTAATAAGTCAGCAGTTTCTTTATTCATGACTGACAAACGCAGCCCAATGCAATGCATATACAAACATACAACACAATTCAGTGCATACACACGCCTCTAGTAAACATCTGTGAAGAATATTCTGTATAAAAAAATTCTTCCTAATCTATATTATTATTGTCAACTGAAGGCAGAGTACGATGCCATAGACATGCCATACACATCAAACATACTTACTGCAACATGAGAAGCCTGCAAGTACCAGTATCCTTTACAGTGGGTATCAATTCATACAGAACATGCTGTGGACAGGACAGAACACAGTTAAATAGTTTACATTCCATATTATCAACAAGACTGTGTACATTGACAAAACGGTCTTCGAGAATTTATGACAAAAAATGTCAGGGGTCTGGTTTTCTCAAACACAAAGCAAAGCCACCAAACATACTTACTGCAACATGAGAAGCCTGCAGGTGATTCATCAATGTATATAGACCCTTTGTTTTCCTCTACAAACAAACATGTTGCATTAACTAACCTAATCATGCAGTTTAGGTTTCGCATATGTTAACATAACAATATCCACTAAATTACTAAGTTAAGTTACTTGTTCTTATTGTGCCAATCCAGGGCCACGTATATTCCGCCAGCTACTGGCAAGCCGCTTGAGCGCCGAGGAACAGTATATTGCACAAGGGGCCGGCTTACTTATTTAAGCCGCTTACCAGCCTACTCAGCCTTTTCAGTGAGACGCTTTGTATGCTGAGATTCACATGGCGGCACCCACGCAGTTTGTGATCAACTTTGAATTAATTTAATTTATAATGTTTATTGATATGTATTCAAGTAGCACGTCATAGTACCTTATAGTGTTTCAACTTCATGCTGATAAATGTTCGTGGACGCAGTAGATGGAAATGAAGGATCAACTATTAAAAATCACAAAAGCGCTGACCATAAAGTAAGCACACCATCTAATCATCAAGCAATCCCCAGGGGCTGACATATCTGTGACACAGGCGCGCATATGTGGAATTTTAAGCCCAATTTCAAACGTTCACCCTTAAAATTTTTGGGGGACCCCCGACCCGGTTTGTGGTGTGCGCTAGCAAGCCTTGGCCAGTGTCTAGCCCGTGTAAAAATTTGAGGGGCCAGCGCCCCCTAGGGGCCGAAATATAGTCTTCCGAAAAAAAGTCCAGTTGGGTGGGTCAACATGTGCGTCTATAACTTTGTTGTTAGTGGACCAAAGTTCACCAAATTTTTTTCACCCGATAGGGGATAAAATGTAGTCGATCAAGTACTTTTCCGATTTTCGATATGTCGATCTGTTCCGGAGATATTTGTGATCAAAGTCGACAGTTGTCAAAAATCGCGCTAGTCGATTTGGGTGGGTCCAAACTCACATGTACTACTTTATGGATAGTGGACCAAAGTTCACCGGACTTGTTCGGCTGAAAGCGAGAGGAATCGCTCGAGATCACACGTCTTTCCGATTTTTGATATCTTGTCTAGTTGCGGAGATATTCTTGATCAAAGTTGAAAGCTGTGTAAAATTGGCCGAAATTTTGCATGTTTTTGGCCCCAAATTTTTTAGGGGCCGAGCCCCCCGAATTTTTGGACTTGCATTATAAAATCGACGCTGATATTGATCATGTGGTAAAGTTTCGTGGCGATCGGCCGAGGGAGCTCGGAGATCCTGTGTCTGGTTTAAAAATAAATAAATAAATAACTAAAACATCACGACTAAAACAGAAGGCCTTCGGAACTAACGTTTCGGGCGGCCTAATTATAAGAATACAAATAAAATAAGGTAGTACGGCAACAGACTTGCAGTGACCCTATCTTCCGTATTGCTATCATGAAACCTTCGGTCCAGTGCCCCTTCGGAGTGACTAGTGACCAGTAACCTAGACAGTAAAGACAAGACGCTAAGCTACTTTCATTGAATCTTGATAAAATAGGAATTTTATGCTCGGATGATCTTTACCTGCAGAGGTGTTTCATTTTTTGGTAGAGATGCGTGTCATGGAGCGAGACAAGCAGGCTGACGTGAGTGCTGAAAGTCTGATTGCACTTTAAAGACAAGTCATAGACAGTTTGACTTGAATAACAATCTCGATTCACTTCATACACTGTGCAGAACAGAAATCATAGTAAGTTCCATATACAGTCGCGGCATCGAACAATCAATGCCTTTATCGTATCATAACCAGACAAACAACTATTAACAGACTATTGTGAGGTACGCCTGCACTTTTTGTGCCAATGTTATACATTTGCTGATCTGCTACATTTTGTTGCACACAATGTTTCAGTTACGCGAACTCGAATCCGAGGCCCTTTCCATCTGCTGTTGGATCCATCAGACCGGATCCGTCCTATAGGATCACTAACTGGACCTTATCGCCTCCGTCTACCCCTATCATAGCTAACTCTAAGTACAGTGTGAGTCACCCCCCCTGCGGTTTTCAGACATTTTTCCCAAACGGTTGGGAATATTTAATAAATTTTTTACACAACAGTTATGCATTCCTATCTACGCTACTACAAATTGTTATTCAATCTCCAACTTTGACGAAGTTATGCCATACTAAGCGATACCACCCATCGAATTTTTTTACATTTCACTAGAACTTAACATCTAAGTTTGCTTACTGAGCAAATGACGTCACTGTTGACGACATGTCACATCTAGCATACATATGTGTTGACAATGACATCATAAAAGCAGCAGATCTGGGATGACTTGCCACAGACAACGATCAACAAAGCTATCAACAACTTTCGCAAACGTCTGAACACGTGCGTTTCGGCCGATGGTGGACATTTTGAGCATATTATGTGAACTAGGTAGTCGCGCTTAATATGGCATAACTTCGTTAAAATTTGAGATAACTGAATAAAAATATGTAATCTAGCGATGTTAGCGTAGATAGGAACGTACAGTATAATAAGTGTGTAAAAAACTGATTTAAAATTCTCAACCGTTTGTGAAAAAATGTCAGAAAACCGCAGGTCGCAGGGAAGGGGGTGATTTTTTGACACACTGTGAAATTCAATGTTCAATCAATATTAGCCTATAACTAAGTAATTATTTCAGTATAGAAGGATCGTGAGAAATGATCTGGACATCCATCCAGATAGTCTGCAGCCGCTGCTGCTACTTAGCACTACGACCACCGCTGTCGCTGAGACCACCCACAGAAACCACACGTTTTTGAACCGACTGTGTGACGCTGTATACACTTCGCGGGAGGGGCAGTGTATTTTCTTAGTGTCTATTTTTTCTTCCCTCTGGAATTACTACAGCTACTGTCAGGTGAGGGTGCAACATTGGAGTTTTGTGAAGCCATTCGCCCACTCCTAACCAGCCTCAACTCCACAGTGAAAATTGCATTCATGGATGACGTCACTCTTTCCGGTGAGCTGCAGACGATGGAGAGAGATTTGAGAACAGTTCTAGATGCATCACAAGACGCATGACTCCAGCTCAGCCAAACCAAATGTGAAGTCATCATGGAGGACTTCGCAGTAATTTCGTCTTTGTCGCTTCTCTATCACTTCTGCAGAGTGGCAAAGGAGGAAATGACCGTTCTAGGAGCACCTGTACAGCTGAGGACCGTGCCGTCACGCACAAAATGAACGAGCTCAGCAGGGCATCGACCGGCTTCGCTTCTTCAGTCATATACTCATAGTGCATTGGCGCTACTCAAGAACAGCTTAAGCATGCCCAAACTGTTGTACCTGCGTAGAACGTCTGACTGCAGTGACAACCCTCTGCTATCACAGTTTGACAGATCAGGCCTTCTTGCAGTACTGAATGTGGACATCAACGACACTCAGTGGCTTCAAGCTACATTGCCTGTTCGATTAGGAGTGCTGAGATTATGGCATCTTCTGCCTTCCTGGCATCAGCTATCATGGGCGTAGATCCATGGGTGGACAGGGGGACATGCCCCCCTGCTTTTTGAAGTGGAGGGGACGCCTAGTGGTTGTCCCCCCTACTTTTTGGGGGTAGACATTTTTAATACACTGATTAGGCTACATAATTATTATGTTATTGGCTAGAAAAATGTTGGTATGATTAGTTGGTCAGACGTCACATTTTCTTTGTCAGGACAGTGTTCTCTGAAGAATAGGTTATTTTCAAGTTAAGTTTATTTTTTCAATAGCAGTATGAAACTGCTAAAATGTACTACAGTACTACAGTGTGACCACTGTTAACTGCGCCCTATAAGAACACTTACTTACTTACTTACTTACTTACATACGATAGAGTTCACACAACTAAATACACAATAAAGAGAAGTAAAAAATCAGCATTACTAACATTTATTTACAGGATTTATCAAACTGCATAGTGCATTGAGACAATCAACGCATGCAGTAATTAGAATTACCTCCTACCAGGTGGGGAGGGGCTCGCTGCTCGCTCTCCAAGAACCCCACCCCGCTCTGACCCACTCTGGTGATTGGCTTCATGCAAACTCCATTGTCACGATAGGCCTCAGACTGTCAGACGAAGCAACGAGAATAGCTGTAGCGTTCAGACTTGGATGCCGGGCATGTGAGTCAAATGTATGTGTCTGTGGTAAGACAGTCGACACTCGAGGTTTGCACGGCTTGGCCTGCCGCAGAAGCGCTCGCAGACAGCAGCGTCACAGGCAGATGAATGACATGTTATGACGGGCCATTAAAAGGGCACAAATCCCAGCTGTGAAGGAACCACCAGTCCTTCTCAGAAGTGATGGCAAAAGCCCAGACGGAGCTATCACAACGTACCCACAACCTTACTTTACCTACGGGCGGCAACCCTGTTATGAAACAGAATTTTGTTTATAGAATGGTTTTTAAAGACATTTATTGATTTTTATCTAACGTTCAATGTTATTTTACTAAAACACTTTTATTCAGAGACATTTATTCTAACCTCTGCGTCTATTCATTGTATCATGTGCGTTTGTCATGTGTTATTAAAGGATTTACTTACTTACTTACTTACTCCAAATCCAATACCGTGGGCCAAGAGGAAATTTGTGGCTTGGGACGCCAGTGTTCCTGATACTTTCGCGGAGTCCCATCTGAGCTCCACTGCAGCCGAGCAGGGAGCGGCAGCCAAACAGGCAGCAGACAACAAGACTGCAAAGTATCAGGGACTTGAAAAGACACACATCTTTTTCCCAGTTGCCATCGAGACAGTGGGATCATCAGCCATTGAACTGGAGCAAGAAATCAGGAGACGCACCACAGTCAATACAGTCAAACAGCAGAGAACCCACCTTCCTGTTTCGGACAGAGTCCGTGGCTCTTCAGAGGGGAAATGCGGTCTCATTCTTAGGCACTTTCCCGCAAGATTAGTCCGCCGTTGCAGTCATTTACACCCTTAGACAATTTTATGCCTGCGGCGTTGTGCTAGTGGGCGAAATAATAATAATGATGATGATGATAATAGTAATAATAATAATAATAATAATAATAATAATGTCGACCGAGAGCTACGATATTTGGCGGCGCAGCGTTGCATTCTAGGCGTCGATGTCAGTGCCTAGTACCCTGACAAAATTGCACCCTCTCCATTCAAACTCTTAAACATAGAGCTCCCAAATTAATTCGTTGGAAGGCCCATCAGGCAACAAATTACCCCATATACAAGGCGGCAGGATTTTCTGGGCGTGCAAGTCTGGCATGTGCGAATTGATAGGGAGTTGAGGAGTTTGACAGGCGCTCATCTAACTGACATTGAGTCGACAGTCATTAGCATACAACCTAGAATGCCTCGGGACAGTGCCTGTCGTCTTGACTCATCAGAGCAATAATATAACAGTTTTATAGATAACACTCAGTGGGATATGAGCAAACCTTGACGACTAGGACCACATAAGTAATCAATGCCGCCAACGAATCCACGATAAGAAATCAAGCTGCGTGAATCGTAGCTGCAAGATGCCACTGAATTCTGCAGACACTCGTCTACTGTAATCTTTAGTCTATCACAATCATATTATAGACATGCACAGGCAACAGCTGCTGGCAAAGCTACAATATTACAAATCCACTTTTGTTAGTTACGGTATTTCACACCAAATCCCGTGTCCCGAGTCTGGAATATTCTCCGGATAGGGCTCCACTACACAGCCAATTCTTCTTAAGGATACCGATGCCTGACAAGCTTCATCGAAGATATACACTGTGAGTCAAAAAAACTGTGCCACTTTTATTTTTACTGTAACTTTGGCAAATGTTGGTCGATTTTTAAAATTCTTTCAATGTCGGAATCAGAAAGAAATGGCTCATAACAAGAA
>Ga0056114_1000295_pt1 | contig 15764 bp, 15 predicted proteins | sample WorMetHERISLAND1_FD_77005 | JGI IMG/M metagenome (GOLD analysis project Ga0056114, IMG submission 77005) | Marine gutless worms symbiont microbial communities from Max Planck institute for Marine Microbiology, Germany - Olavius loisae HERON... ...
ACGTGAACGGCGACACGGCAACTCGTTCACCGACAACTCCGGTCGACACTGTCAGCAGCGGCACTCACTCGGACGGCAGCGCGTCAGCTCACCCGTCCGGCAATTCGACTCACACACAGGATCACGTCCGTACACCGTCGGACTCACACTCGGACTCGCAGTCCGACAACTCCGTCAACGACTATCGGGTTACTTCTATTCACCCTTCTAACCAGACTGTGTCTCGGTTCTACGACCGTCTCACAGTTACTATCTCAAAACGTTTTGCTGTCTCTCACAAAATTATCACGCGTGACTCTAACTCTCAGTCACTTCTCCACTCAATCTCACGACTCAACTGATTCACTCACTTCGCTCGTCACGCGCACCTGACAGCTCAATCACATGCAGTTCTCACGCCGGTCCGGTTATAGGCCGCAGCACGAGAGCGCGAGGACAAAGAAACAAACTGTCAAGCGCGGCGGTCAATGTCCCAGAAAATGGCCGGTCAAAGGTCGCTCTACGCGAAAAACGGTCGATAGAAAGTTCGCGCGGGACTGACTGTTACAGGGGGTCAGAAACAACCAAACATTTGGAGACCTTGACCCCTATTTGCCTATTCACTATACAACTTTTAGGGAACTACGATGATAATTAAGGGTAGTTTACTCTGTAGCGTCCCCATTGTGAAGTGTTTCGGGCGAAAATTTCTAAGTCCAAAAATGGGCCAAAAATTTGAGTTTTTGGGGGGTTTAGGAGGGGAAAAATTTTAACCCTAACAATCAGACCCCACTGGGATATCAATCCCCACCGAAGCACGTCAGCTGGCGCAAAAACGGTGTTGATCGATACAAAAATGTGGTCTCCAGAGGCGGGCAAGAAATCCTATTTAAAAAAATAAAAAATAACCCAAATTAGACCTTCACTTTTCACCCCTTTGCAGGAGCCGGCCCCGCGGGGCCGATTTTTACCATTTTTGGCTTGTGGGGTCACATCGGCGACGTAATCACCCATGTCAAATATTAAGTCGATTGGTCAAGGGGTTAGGGGGCTACGGCTACCCAAAATCCGGGGTTCCCCATTGACTTTGAATCTCGCTCTTACAACAGTGTTACGCACTAACGTGCTGCACTGTGATATCAATTTCTCACCCCACTTTGCCTATTCACTATGCCACTTTAATTGGGCTACGATGAAGAATAAGGGGTGTTCTCTCCCTGGACCTCTAAGGTCATTTGGAACCAAATGTTAAATGGAGCAAAAAATTTCCAAGTCCGAAATTTGCAAAATTATGACTTTTAGGGGCCCTGGAGATCATGGGGTATGAAAAGTAGTTATTTGCTGCAAAAGGCATGTCCTTGTGGGGAATCCACGTCGTTTGAGCCATTTTGCGTGAAGCTCGGTTGAGGGTCTAGCCTCCAGTGCGGGGCCAGAAAAATGTCAGAAAGTCACGCGAGGTTCCCATAGAAATGATGTGTCGACGTTAACACAGGGCTTGAACTACCGTTCAGCCTGTGATAAAATTACGTTAAAAACTTTCCAGTTACCATGGCAACATGGGTTGGTCTGACACAAATTTCTCTTATGCAGCTAAATCGGCTGACCCCGAAAAACCCCCCATTTGGTGCAAGAATCTTGATGATATCACAGTGTAGCACGTTAGTGCGTAACACTGTTGTAAGAGCGACATTCAAAGTCAATTGGAAACCCCCGAATTCGGGGAGCCGTAGCCCCCTAACCCCTTGACCAATCGACATAAAATTTGACACACGTGATTAAGTCGGCGATATGAAACAACAAGCCGAAAATTGTAAAAATCGGCCCCGCAAGGCCGGCCCGGCAAAGGGGTGAAATGTGAAGGTCAACTTGGGTTATTTTTTATTTTTTTATTTTTATGGGATTTCTTGCCCGCCGCTGGAGATCACAATTTTGCGCCATATGACGTGTTTCGGTGGGGATTGACTTCCTAGGGGTCTGATTGTTAGGGTTAAAACTTTTCCCTCATATTCTCCAAAAAAACCTCAAATTTTCGGCCCATTTTTAAACTTAGAAATTTTCGCCCGAAACGCTTTACAATGGGGACGCTACAGACTACAGAGTAAACTACCCTTGATCATCATCGTAGCCCCTAAAAGCTTTATAGTGAATAGGCAAATCGGGGTCAAGGTTTCCAAATTTTTGATTGTTACTGGCCCCCTACCTACAGGTCACGTGACACAGCACGTGTGCAATGGCCATTTTGTCAATATAGGCATTACGCGGCTTAACATTTTAATGGCCGTAAAACAAGCGATAGTAAGCGTAGACACTTCAAATTTGCCACACTGCTAGAAGTAGGCAAACTTGAACAGAATTATGCAAAATATTCCCCAAAAGGGCCGTGGCTTAGGTCACGTGACCCTAAAATTTTTGGCATACAATCGATATATCTTCAAAAGTACATGAGCTAAAGACTTTAAATTTGGTATGAAGCTTCGCCTTAAGGAATACGAGCGGGCGAATAAATTTTCCCTAAAAGCGGCGTTGCCTAGGTCACTTGACCCCTCAAATTTTTGGCATACGATCGAGCATATCTTCAAAAGTACTTGAGATACAGAATTCAAATTTGGTAAGTGACTTTGCCTTGGGAAAGCCGAGCGGGCGCACAGATAATTTTCCACGAAAGGGCCGTGGCTTAGGTCACGTGATCCTAAAATTTTTGGCATACAATCGAATATATCTTCAAAACTACATGAGCTAGGGACTTCAAATTTGGTACATGGCCTCGACTTGGGAAAGCCGAGCGGGCGCACAAATAATTTTCCAATAAGGGGCGTGGCACAGGTCACGTGACCTCTATAATTTTTGGCATGCGATCGAATATATCTTTAAAACTGCTTGAGGTAGGGACTTCAAATTTGGTACCTAGCTTCGTCTTGGGAAAGCCGAGCGGCGCGGTAAAAATTTTCCATAGAAGGGGCGTGTCGTAGGTCACGTGACCCTTAAAATATTTGGCATACGATAGACCTTATTAAATTTGCTAATATAACAGCAAATATTAAATATAAAAAACTTATCAGTTTACAACATCGTGTAAGAGCGACGAAGTCACACATCCAAAACAGCACAAATCATTTTTTCCGGGATAATGTGATAGAAAGATCTCATTGCACTTACAATCCACTTGACGTGACCCCGCTTCATAGTAAGTTGGTAACACTAACCGTTGTTGCCTAGTGTTTGCATTATACTTTACTCGCGTGATAATGAGGAAGTGCAAAAAGTAAAATGGGGTCACGTCAAGTGGATTGTAAGTGCAATGAGATCTTTCTATCACATTATCCCGCAAAAATGATTTGCGCTGTTTTGGATGTGTGACTTCGTCGCTCTTACACGATGTTGTAAACTGATTAGTTTTTTATATTTAATCTCTTATATAAAAGCTGCAGTTATAGCCGATTTCGTGTCCACACGACATCAGCCTTTCGGACTGCTTGTGATATGCATTGATGGTTGTTTATTTTATATAACAGTTTATAGTCCTATAATGTTTTTGTAGAACTGTTAAAAGTAGCCTAACTATTATTGGACTGGTCAACGTGAACAATTTATTGGCAAAAATCACGGTATTTCTAGGGTATGTCTGTTACTGTTCTGTCACATCTTAAACCGTATCTACCGTCGGACTGTATAGACGGAGGCGGAGAAGCTGAAACGCTTTGCAGTGGGTGACAGTCGGACAAAGTTGATTGCAATCGGCATTGGAGAAGGAGTTGATCTGAAGGAACTCTACAGTATAGCCAGTGCACGTATATTCGTCATCCTTGCTCCCAGCTTTTTCGAGATAACCAGCGGGGAAGTACAGCTGAGAAACGTCATGTGTATTGGTTCGTATTCACTACTAATCAGTGATGTCGTCGGTCACGCGGCCATTTGATAATAAATAATAATAGTAATAATAAATTGAAAATCTCGACAGCTTTTAGTGCATGGAATTCATCGCCATGGTTGCTGTCAGTCAGTCATGGTCAGCCAAATTGTGTTGATCGAGGTCGACTGCTTGCTTGTGTGAAAAGACAAAGGACTGCGGCACTATAGGTTGAGGGATTGCAATCGCATTAACTTCCCAGAAACCTTTCCCCGACGTATTATTAAGCCTGTGCACCACTTAATAATACGTCGGGAAAAGGCGATGACAACTCATTCCTATGAGGTTCATGTCCTGTACACACGACGCTACAGATCACTGAGACCATACCCGAGTGCGTCGGTGATGCGTGCCAACAATCTTCAGCTGCATCCAGCGAAGTCCGAGATGCTCTGGTCCTCTACTATTTTCTCCTCGGATTTGTACAATTTCCGAGACGGCCGGATGGGTTTGGGGCACGTGCCATGGCTACACTTCCGCCTGGTAGGTACGTCCATGATAAACGATAGGAATCCAACTTCCGGCAAATCCGGCAAGCACATACTTTGCAAGAAACTAACAATTTTTACAATATGCAACTTATTTTCAATGTAAAATTAAGCTTATTTATAACGGAATGGCATTGCGGATGTTAGATATCAGATTGGCAGGAAATGCGTCGAGCATCGAGGGACGTCTGGAAGTCTACTATGATGGACAGTGGGGAACAGTATGTGATGATACATTCGACAACATTGATGCTGGTGTTGTCTGCAGCAGCCTTGGACTGGGGTTGGTATTGTTTAGCATGAAATAATTTCTATGCGAACATAATGAATTGGGTCTGCCGCATTCGAATCAGGCTAGAGTTCCCCTACCGTAAAGCGTCAAAACGCAATACAAAAGCACCAAAATAGGTGGTACACAAATCTGAAGTTAATGTGCTGTAACATAAAAAGCGGAATTATTATTATCACCTCCAAGTGAACGAAGTGAATGGCGAAGATACTGCTTTCATCGGATTGTACTTTTGCGGATCTGTGAGTAGCAAACCGGTCAATCAGACAGCCATGCTCCAAAACGGTTAAAGATACGGACTTCGAATTTGATGCACGTGTTTCCAGGGTCAGTTCGGACATGCTTCCAAAAATTTATGGACCTCATAAATTTTTGGGCGTTAAATGCTTATAGCTACAAAACGCCCCCTTCCCTTCTCTTCCCTTTCCCTCTCTTCCGGTCCCCTTGCGTTCCCTCCCTCTGTCTTCCTCTGTATGACCAGTCAATTAGCTGTGTCCGTGCCAACGGCCTACAAAGCGAATGGTTCGAGATCACCTCTGGTGTCCGCCAGGGCAGCGTCATTGCACCGGACTAATTTGCTACTGGAGTGGATTGGGTCATGGATAGGGCGGTAATCAAGGGAACGAGTGGGGTTGTGTTCGGCCAGGAAGCATACACCGATCTGGACTTTGCTGGTGACATCTCCCTGCTGGCAGAACTACCGTCATTGCTGATCCCAGTCCTAGAGGCGTTCGCCGATAAGGCTGCTGTAATAGGGCTGGAGGTTAACTGGGTCAAAACAAAAGTCCAAGCTCTGGGAACCCAACAGCCAGACACAGAGACACTGGTTGTGCATGGGCACCAGGTTGCAGTTGTTGACGAATTTGTTTACCTTGGTGCGTTAACACATTCCTCAGTTCTCAGTAGCTACGACATTCGCCGTCGCAATAGCCTCACTCGCAGTGCGATGCAAAAATCTGACAATTGCATTTGGAAAACACGGCTGTCCCTGAGTACCAAGCTGAGCTGAAGCTGTACAACGTCTGCATTTTGCCAATAATGTTGTACGGATCAGAATGCTGGGCTCTATCAAAACTGACGCCAGAAAGGTTGATGCACTGGATCAGTGGTGCCTGAGGAGGATCCTTGATATACGCTGGTACCACCGCGTTTCTAACTGTGACGTGCGGCGCCTAACCGAACAACCTCCCATTACTACGATCATACAGAAAAGAAGACTCGCGCTATTTGGTCATCTGGTCAAAATGGACGAGTCAGCAGACGCCAGGAGAATTCTGACTGCAGTTCCCCAGAATGAGTGGAGAAGGCCAGTTTGGCGACCGTACACCTCCTGGATGGCCACTCTGAAGAACGACCTGGCTCTGCACAACCTTACCTTGGAGGATGCTATCGAACTGGCTCTGGATAAGCCGCTGTGGCGACTATTGGTAGCAAGCGGAGCTATGCACTGATGGTACATGCCGAATAATGATGACGATGATGTCTTCCTTGCGATCCCTAGGCTATTCCTTCCCCTCCCGCTTCGCTTTCCCTCTCCAGCTCTTTGCCTCCCTTCCCCTTTCCCAGTCTAGCCCTGTACCTCCCCTTGCCTTCCTTTCCCCTCACTAGCCCCTTACATTCCTTCCCACACTCCTTTCCTTTACCTTCTCTTTCCTCCCTCCTTACCCTCCCTTTGCACGCTCTATCCATTCCTTACTCCTACTCCCCCTTTCTTATCTCCCTTCCCTCTTTCCTCCAGTCGTTCCTCTCCTTTTCCTCCTATCTTTTACACCGCTCTGTTGCAAAAGCGATGAGCCTTTTCAATGCAGGAAAGGAAATTCCGATCCCACACGATTCTCTATGGTCAGTCCGGACAAGAGCCTTTAAAATTTACAGAAACGGGGGCGTGGCCAGGGTCACGTGATCCAACATGTTTGAGCGTTACATGCTGATTACTCTAAAACGGTTGCAGCAACATTTGTGGTCGCTAAACTCATTCCTTGTCGAATCCATTCCGTAATTGATCATTATTCGGATTACAAATACGAAACGCTGTTCAGTGACCTTTCAAAATTGACCGCAGCTTTTTATACATTTTTCATACTGACTATATGAATTGCAATTTGCACAAAAATATGCATGTAACATATGCCAGGGACAAAGGAATCGTAATTGGAAATCGTTACGGACCAGGAACCGGGCCTATCTGGTTGGACAACGTGCAGTGCTCTGGCAATGAGACATCATTATTTGACTGTCCTCACAATGGCTGGGGTATTCACAACTGTGAACACAGTGAGGACGTGTCGGTGTATTGTCCTTACGGTAAATCTCACTTGCATCAATCTTATGCTATTACTTAGAGGCGCGGGAAACGCGTTGTAAGTACATAAACGATCTGCTGATAAGTATAATGTCTGACGTCAGATGGGTTGCTGCCTCAAAAGTTATTACATTTCGTGCAGAAACTGCATCCTTGTCCTTACAAACAGCTTTTAGGCCTATTACCGTAACTATGATTATCTCAATGCTAGCGTTCTGTTCTGAACACAAGAGGTCACGCTTATTTAAACCCCGGTGTACTGCTAGTATTCGTAGCAATTAATTTGCTGAACGTGTCGTAAATATATGGAATATTATAGTTTGCCATTGACTGTAGATTTCTCTACACTAAGGTTATTCCGTAGAACATTCAAACTGTTGATTTCTCATCGTTTTTAAAGTGCAGTTGATCTTTGTGTACTTGATATGTATTTAGTTCAGCACACTATATTTTAGTGTAGTTTTAACTTTAGGGCAGTTATGAGTGTCTTGCGTGACCTTTCTGTCGTGCATTTCTCATGATTCTGTCCACGTTGTACATTGGTGTTTGAGCGTACACGTTTATCTTTTGTGCTGACGCGTGTTGCAGCGTGTCTGTTGGACGTCTCATTCGTACTCGCCTTCTCCAGCAACGAAACGCAACGCAACAACACCAACTGGCGTTTTGTCACCGACTTTATGATCAAGGTGGCATATTCCATCAATGTCGGCGAACAGATGACTCATGTTGGCGCCGTTAGTACAGGTATGTTCAGGGATGTTAACGAGGTCAGAGAAGAGTGAGATGGAGATCGAGGCCGAGCCCGAAAGAAAATTGTGAGGCCGAAGCCGATTCCAGATACTATGAGGCCGAGGCCGAGGCCAAAGCTGTCGCAAAAGTAATCAAAACACCGTATATGAACGCTTGCGCTCCAACATAAAATTTATCAATACCAAGAAATCACACCCAGTATGGCAGTCACAACAGTGTCAATGCACTATTCAAAAGTTTATAGAATATTATATAGCAAGCAACAATTTCCTATCACAGAATAACATCACGTAGCCGAAATGACGTGATTTTGATGACTAACAACGAGGCCACGAGGACAACGACAACCTTCGTGCGAACGAGGCCAGCATTTCGTGAGGCCGAGGCCGATTGTTACGAGGCCGAGGCCGAAAATTTTGGCCTGGTATGTTCTCGAAAAGAAACAAGAACACACAGTTTGATTGAACCGTGCATCCATCAGTCAACTAACGACCATAAGCAGCAATGATACAGCAGCTGAAGCAGCAGAGCTGCTAAACAGCTTTGGTGTGAGCCGACTGCGACAACTGCTGAGCATATTCTAACTTCCCGGATAAAGACGTATTAGGTATCACGGGCTGAGCGGTAGTTCAAGCCCTGTATTAACCCGTCTATTGCAAGTGTGTTTTTTATAACGTATGTTGCGAGTGGGGGGGGGTTAAATTACCCCCCAGCAGTATTTCAGGTTCTGTGCCAGCTAGAGACGAGATTCCAGTGATTTTCGTTCGCATTTTTTTCCGTCGTACACACATCAGCCACGTCGTGCACTTCATGCACTTGTAAATTCAATATGGCGGACGCAAACCGGAAGTAGTTATAAGTCGGTGAGGGAAAGAGAAGAGAAGAGATATAAACGTGATGTAAGCGGCTACGACGCAGTTTTCGGGCATGCCCGATCCACTTCCACCGGTACTGACGTTATCCGACTTCGGAGAACAACATCAGGTACAAACCGGAAGTAGAAACATAACCCCAAACCGGAAGTACTAATAACTCAGCAACGGAAACGGCGGCACCCCATTCCAATGTTAGCCTCGCGTGACTTTCTGACCTTTTTTCGATCTCGGCCCCAAAGGCTAGACCCCAACCGATCTTCAAGCAGAATTGCTCAAACGACGTAAAGTCACGCAAGGATATGCCTTTTGCAGTAAATAACGCTACTTTTCACACGCCGTAAACCCCAGGCCTCGTAAAACGGCATAATTTGGAAAAAAAATTAAATTTTCGCTCGATTTGGCCTTTAACATTAGATGTCACGGAGATAACACTCCTTATTCTTCGTCGGAGCCCAATTAAAGTGACATAGTGAATCGGCAAATTGGGGCTGACAAATTAAACTGTGTACTGAAATTTTGCACGGGGTACGTATCATGTGATATCGTGCATGCGCAATGACGATTCAGCATGTGTCACGAGTTATGGGCCTTGGGGTTGAATACCTCGAAAACTGATAGAGATAGGCTCTGTTACAAAGGACCTCAGTAGTAGTAAGTGGACAGCGAGAGCCGAATGGTCAGAGATTGCGCACTAGTCATAATGGATAGCCTATAGGAAACCGCCAACGCTCTTTCGAATAGTACGATCGATCACTCTACAACCTCTGCTACCCCCAAAATGGGGGTGTCAAATGCACCCCTCGTGATAATGTCGAATTGCGAATGGCCTTATCTCCGCAATGGGTCATCCGATCAACTTCAAGTTTCGTTATGGCTGGGATTTTCGGGGTCGGCGGATCGAATGGCACTATTTCCGGTTCGAATAGACCCGAGATAGTGTCCATGACATGACATGACATAGATATGGACAAGAGCCCAGCGATGTCGCTTTTTGCCAAATTACTTTGACCCTGGTTAACTGATCCACACTTGGTGTGGTCGGAGTCGGAATTGTTGAATGCCAAGTTATGACGTCATAATAACTATGACCTCATAATTGTGCTGTAAACCAGTCTATCGCCAGGGCAGTGACGACCATAATTATGATGTCATGTAGCAATGCATGGAACGCGAAATTACAACGACGCGACCGTACGCCAGATCAGCAACGGGATCTGCGTAAAATTTGTGTAACTTTTTATTTAGTCGCTAATTGTACGGATTTCGAAAATGTCTTGTTTGCAAAAAGGTTACTCTCTTATGAAGCAAATATTCGCCTACAAAACAGCACTAACGCTGATCACGTACGACTCGAAACCGATCTTCAGCCATATTTTGAAAAGGTCCCATAGAAATTTTCTACGCCCCTAGCCGAAAATTTTAAATGACAACCCCAAATTTTATTAAAATCGTAATTCACAATTTCGAGAAAGACGACTTCAAATTTTTCGCGGAAATAATTTGACGCCCCCTAAAATCCTCCATGATAAACGGAGTCGGTAATAGTAAACTCCTCGTCACTCGGCGTGATCGGAGTCGACAGGGCGTGGAGTTGCGAACCGGAAGTAGACATATGGACGACAACGGATATTCGGAAACAACCACAACCGATTATAGACATGTCCAAGCAACACTCGCAGCCGCTGGACAGCGTTTCTGCTGACTATTAACTACTTCCGGTTTACAATTCCGGTTTCCGACAACAGGAAATAGCATTACGTCTCTTATCGTAGACTTAAACGATCTCAATCGACGTCAACGGGAGCACTAGCACACCTCTTTGCCGAAAACGGCCTTCGCAGGGCGCAACTAGCCAAACCGGAAATGGAGATATGGCGGAAACATGTGCATTCAATTTCCCGTCCCTGGTTTACTATTCGACCTCCAATACAGTAGGGGTCTATCTGTGACCGTTTTGGCACTGCTCGTGGCAGACTGCTACTTGAAATTTCCTAAGTCCCACCATTTGCCATACAGATTTTAAAAAATCATGTCAAAAAATGTGTCCAAATGACTTGAAATGGTCAGAAACGCGAAAAAACACGCTTCTACAGAACCATAATTTCGATCGGACTTAGTCGATTTTTCAGGTCCGCAGTTGGCCCATATAAGTACGAGGTGGCAAGTTTGACCTTTTATGTCGGGGACATTGTTAGCCGTAGACCAGTGCTATTTGGAATATTTGTAGAGGCACCGATTGTCTGTCGACTGCATACTGGAGTGGAATATCTCGATTTACAGCCAAGATATCGCACGCCGAACATGGTCCCAAATTGCGATGTTAGTCCATGCCCCAAAACTTCAAACCCCCATTTATTTATAAAAAATTTACAAATTTTTCAGAAATTTTGCCCAGTGTTAAGTTAGGGAACCGTGTGTACTCGTGTTTAAAGAGGTAAGTCTAAAATTTTCCACGATAAACGGAGTCCTTGATAGTAAACTCCTCTACACGTGTGACCTACTGGCTGACGGGCAGACAGACGTGCTCTAGCATATGGCGCGCTCTGCATATAGGCTATGCTATCGCGCGCTAAAAAGGAAAAGCACGTAAAAACGTCAACGGAAAAATGTTCCAAAATTGACATCATTTTTGCTGAGTCTAGTGCAATGAAAATTAATCGCCAACATTCACTTTATTTCACGGAACACAAGTTACATAAAAACAACATGAAAAATAAATGCAGTAAATGTTCTACTGGACAGAAAAGCCATTGGCCCGTACAGATGCACACACAAACACAAAACACAAAGCAAAAAGAAACACAATGCAAATGAGCAAGACAAATAATGAGTTAATAGTTTAACTAAGTAGTCTAAAATCAATAGTATCAAGCGATCTTTTAAAGCGAATCACTGAGGTATCCTAAAATCAACAGAATCAGGAAGACGATTCCGACGATTAATCAACCTTTCACACGAAGTCGCTATTCTTGCAAACGTTCTTTGATACTACTAAGAGTCTTGTCGCCGATGCTCATGAGCGACGACTACATTCCACAGCGAGCCGAACATGCGTTGTGACGCGGACATACTTTGGTGACAGAGCATTCGCAGCTGCTGGACCCGGTCTATGGAACAGTCTTCCATCGCATGAGGCGGACTTATCGTACAGTGAATTCCGGCAGTCGCTAAGGATATTTTTGTTTGGATAGTGCGACCACGGCGCATGCAGGGTTTTCGATAGCAGGACAGGTCACATAAGTACGTAAAACATCAAAACTCTTGGCAGCTACAACCGAGGGCCCCTAAGATACCGCTGAACCAGGTCCACTACGAGCCTTGCTACGTCACTGTGATGGACAGACAAACAGACGGGTTGCTATATGAATATATTGCATGCATTCATGAATGAATGCCGATTTGCTGATGCGCAATAAAAATTTATTGACTTTGATGTCGGGTGTCATAAATATTAATGTGCAGTGGTTGTCTGGATCTGTAGACTTTACGGTTGGTGCACGTAACTGTTTTCAGGTAGCCAGGCTACTAGGATTTTCTATCTGTCGAACCATACTGACATTTCTTCATTGGTTGCCACTATCAGCAATATGGCACACCCGGGCGGCGAAACCGATGTGACTAGCGGACTTCAACTTATGAGGACACAGTTATTCAACGACACAAATGGAGACCGTTCACATGTCCGAAATGTCGCCATTCTTCTAACAGACGGTATTCCAACACGTGAACTGGACCAGCTACTGGCCGAGGTACAGCAAACCAAGGACACCAGTATCCGCATCGTCGTAGTCGGCATTACGGACGAGGTGAGTATCGAGTGGACTCGATATGACAAGTTTCGAATCAGATAATCAAACTGTACAAATTCTCAAGTTCTATTGTCCTAAATGAAATACACAAGTCGTGTGTGTAGTGATGTCGTAATAGACTGTACGCTGGCAAAAATACTGAAATTGATCTGTTGTTGTCCAGGTTAACAAGACGATCATGCAATCAATTGTAACTGACCCATCAAACGACTATATATCCGTGTCTGATTTTGACCGACTTGCGGAACACGTTAGCCGGTCTGTCGAAGTCGCGTGCCACGTTAACCCGCAGTCGATTACGACTCCACCGTTGCCGATGTGTGAGCCTGGTGTCGACCAAACCGAGTCCTCATCAGGTAATGAATTCACAACAGACAACAAACAAATAACAACCTCAATGACATTCTCAGGCTCAGGCTCGCAGTTGGGGGTTAGACAGAATCCTACCATTTGTTTCGCCCAAGAAACGCATCAAAAGCGCAATATAGAAATTCACAATGAGCAAAATCTGACCACCGAAACTAAACTGTCGTTCAACAGGAGCACTTGAAGCCTTGAAGGCAATGCAGTGTTATATTTTACATAGGTAGACTAGATATATAGTTTATTAAGTCAATGACACACCGGTGCCGCATTGATACATTCACGTACGGTAAACGCAGAAAAACATTATCTACAAACTGGTATTCTGCGTTTACCGTACTTATATGTACCAATGCGGCACCGGTGTACTACAAAGTAAAAAAGAGTAGTAAACCTACAGTAGGTAAAGAGAAAAGAAAGTCAACTGGCTTCCCGGAAAAGCATTCGAGCAATAAAATTACATCTATCATAGCACTAAAACTTGCAGCCTTTTGCGGGTAAGCCGGGACGCACTGGCAAGCAGTGTCGGTGACTTCCGGCCAATGTTAAAGACATCATTGTTCACCAGATACTAGTGTATCCAGTGCGATTGAGATGCTGTATGAAATAGAACTATATAAATTTACGTCCTTGACGTCGACGTTGAAGGCAGATTTTATTTTTGTTCGCTGGATGGCGACTGTGTGTAGTTCACGCCGATGTAGCACACAAAACTATCCCTCGATGAAAGACAACCCCGACCGCCGTATGTAGCGGCGCGTAGGTCTAATGCTATATGTTGCGTTGTTCAGGCTGTTTGCTGGATGTGTCATTCGTCGTTGATCATTCCAGCAGTATCGGCAGAGCAGACTGGACTCGAATACTGAACTTCATGTCGTCTGTCGCCGCGTCAGTGAATGTCGGACCATCTGGAACTCACGTCGGTTCTGTCAGTTTCGGTGTGTAAATCGATTTCGACTTTCGAGTGCCGCACAGCAGCTCAGTACACAATACCACAACGGAAGATCTATTGCAGTGAACTTCTACTGTTGTGTATAATACAGGAATACCTGCAAATAGGCCTCATTATGAATTTGTCACTAATAGAGGGGTGACTGGAAATAAGGGAGTGGAAAACGTGGCACCAGATAGCAGGGGTGGAAAATGCAGAAGTAAGTGGTAGCGATCAACAGTGATAGTCTCGTAGTATCTGGAAAATGTAAACAGATATACCAATTTGAACAGGCCTACATGAATGTGGAATATCTATAGAAAAATAGAACTTGGACATTTTTATTTACCTTCTATTGCCAATATAAGCATCGCCATCATGTCTAATCAAAATGCACAAACACAAGAAACATCTACGAAATGTACGGTACATAGACGTGTTTACTATAGGTATTGTATAAAGAGCAGTGCAAACTGACCAAGTATCTCGATAGCAATGACTCATGTGTACTCAGTGCGTCATTAACAAAAAAACGCGCATATCTGCGCAGTGCAAACCGGACAGCAACGCACAGAATCGATCTTGTCCACACAGTACGTGTGAGAAATCCTCTCGTGGTGCCGCCAGACACACCTCGCAACAGTCGTCAGTGGATGTCATGCTGCAGCTGTCGCTGGCGATTCTGACCACTCTGACGTTGTCAGACGGCTTACAGGCCTACACTACATGACAAGGTGCATGGTGAGGTAAGCCTGGTTAGACTGAGGCTTGTCTGGATGACTAACCACACTCCTTCAGTACATTGACACTGCTGTTTGGGTCAAAGACCTGTAAAACATTGTCTCCGAAATGATCTAAACTGTGGCGTTAAACATTGCTCAACTCAACTCAACTCAACTCAGCCCTATCTAGACTATACATGTATGCTGTTACTGTCTGTCGTATTGCTGCGTGTATAGGAAACAAAGCAACACTCAACTTCTATCTGACCAGTTTTGCTGTCAAAGGCGATATAATAAATGCAATCAGAAAGATTCAGTATGGTGGCGGAGGTACGAACACTGCCGATGGGCTCCGACTGATGAGGACGGAGATCTTCAACCATGCAAACGGCGACCGTGTCGGCGTCCAGAATGTGGCCATTCTAATTACTGACGGCGATCCAGACAACAGGAGGGCAGTATTTAGCGAGGTAGCTGCCGTCAAGAGGGCCGGTATCCGTATTGTCGGTGTCGGAGTCGGAAACACGGTTAGTTTCTAACGTCTCTACGTTTCTCTTCTCCTGTCTTCTGTTGACTAACCGAATCGCGAAAAAGACGCTATCATAGGCGTATTTACTATTGTGCCACTTGAGCCATGGCCCCACTTTGAACTGCAAAAAATCTTGCATATGGCCAAAGTGCAACCTCGTAGAAGTGGCCCCAATGGAAAATCACTAAATTGTTGTCACCAGATGTCATATTTAAGGCTGAAGTGCACCAAATTCGATTTCGGCTTGGGCTCCGCCACAGACCCCTGGGGAGCTTACAGCGCCCTCCATCACATAATTGGATTTAAGGGGTCCTACTTCTAAGAGGAAGGGAAAGAAAGGGAGGGGGCAGCGAAGGGCGAAAAGATGGGAAGGTGAGGAGGAGGAGAATAGAAAAGCATGGACGAATGGGAGGGGAGGGAGATGGATGCTCCCTTTTCTAATTCCTGAATACGCCATGGGCGCTATGTAACGTATCAGAGACAAATCGACTCAGCGCATGCAACAAGAACGCTGTCGCCAGCTGTCTCAAACAGATAGCTTGTCCCGGGTCCAGTCAATTTCAGTGGGGATCGTTTTGACACTGTGCGACACTCTACTTTGCTGGCGAAGATGGCTCAACTTGATCTTCCAATGCCCGTCTATAACTGGCTAGTGAACTTTTTCCAGGGACACACGCATCGCACCACGTTCAACGGCGAAGAGTCTTCCACGACCAGCATATCGGCCAGTATCATTCAAGGGTCGGGCATCGGACCGGCAGCGTATTCCGTCACGGCAGCCGACCTGAAGACAATTCACTCGGGCAATTCGCTGATCAAA
>Ga0056114_1000296_pt1 | contig 15758 bp, 11 predicted proteins | sample WorMetHERISLAND1_FD_77005 | JGI IMG/M metagenome (GOLD analysis project Ga0056114, IMG submission 77005) | Marine gutless worms symbiont microbial communities from Max Planck institute for Marine Microbiology, Germany - Olavius loisae HERON... ...
TAATAAATACTCACTAACACCAGTATGCTTTATTTTTGTAAAATTTATCCGCATAAGCTTTGCACTGAGCAAAAATTATGACAGCTTAGATAAGTTTATTGGAAATTTAGTATATTTTTAATTTGCCAAGTCGCGCCTCTTCGTTTTATTCAAATTAAAAGAACTTAATTCACAGTTTTATTCTACGTAACCTTACCTTCAAGAAATTTCAAAAAGCGTTAAATGCGGTTAAAATTTAGCGAACTTATAGTGCTAAATGTAATGTGCTACTTTTTTGAGACACGGTGTATATAGGTGTTCTATGGAAACCGAGTTTGTATCTCCAGCCATTTTCGAGATAATGGGCCCCAAACATATTGGGGTCACGACCTTGACCTTTCTAGGTGACGTGACGTCATCGGTCACGTGACCAATCGATTCGCATATGCCATTTCCTATTGGTATCCCATTGGAACCGAGTCTCTATCTTCAACCGTTTTCGAGATATTCGCCCCAAAACCCGTGAGCGCGTGCGCACACACACGCAGCGAGAAAGAAAGGGACACACCGCAATTGATTTTGTATTCTGTCCCATGCAATGTATTGCATTGGACAGACAATAATTTTATAATATTACGAACTAAGCAAATGCAGAAGAATGAACATGGCTTACCGATGATGCTGCCCACCACACAAAGCAGCAGCAGCAGCCATGACGTCATCATCATCTTAAATCCCGACTTTATCGTGACACTGACTCTAGGCAGTGTTGAGCGATTGAAGAGAACACTCGCAGAAGTATCGCCCAAGTAACTGAAAACATCGACATTGGCATACAGTGTGCATCTGAAATATTTGCGACATAAACGGTATTTTATTTTGACAATACTGTAGTGCAGTAAGCTTAATTACCAATGTGTAAGGCGAAAATTAATAAACTATATGTTTTATGTAATGTTGTTTTACTGATTACGTGGATTTATCGTCCGTGCGTACAGTGGCGTATTTAGAAATGTGAAAAGTGAGACATGAAGGCGTCGAGAGGGGAGGGATATGGAGCGGATGTTCCCCTCCCTAGCCGATTTAGGGGTCTGCGGAAGCGTCGTAAGCTCCCTGGATGGGTGGCCAGAAACGGTTCTAGTGCATTTTCAGCTTGAAAGAACACATTATGATGACAATAAATTTGGTATTTTTGAGTTTATGTTACACGTAGATCAAGAAGCAGACATTACAACACATCAAAGTAGTACTGATAACTCGATGCTTGTCAATATCGGCAGCAGGGCTTGTAGTCTGATACATGGAATGATCTAGAGGTCCATGTCTGATACATCAGAAGTATGTGCTGCGCTGTTAACACCATTAAATTGTCATTAGGTGATGTGAATGTCCCCGTTAACTCACCAGTGCAGACAAACAGAAATGCGTCGTCCTACTTTCTATGGGCATCATGCATCAAGCACACTCTGTTCTGCTATACTGATCAACTCTCTCAGTTGCATTGGCGTGGCATTGCCGCACACTTTTTCTCCAGTCCAGGTTGTGCATAAAGTGTATCACAGCGATACACGCTGGACAGAGAATAATTAAACAAGGGCCGAAGTAATTTGGCAAAAGGCGACATCGCTCGGCTCATAATGTCGTATGCAAAAAATCTTGTCGATATTTTCTATTATATTCGCCAGGTGGCAGCATGCGTCTCGAAATTGGTCCTTTTATGGTGCATTTGGACCCCATTTTCTGGGAAGGGGAGGCTGCGAGGGGTCAGTGATGGTACCATTCGAAATAGCAGCGATGGTGGTTTCCTATACAGGCTCTCCAGTCTCCATTATGACCACTGCGCTATCTCTAACCATTCGGCAGCAATTTGCCGTCAATGCTCAAACCAACAGAGGTGGGTCACTTTGGGGTAAAATTTGGAGAGGACGGGGTTGATCGATGAAAGCCAAATTTTAACACAATATGGGGCTATCGTATGCAAAAAGAAATCATGTCGATATCTTCTGCTGTTTGAGCACAATGCACGTACGTGACAGAAAGGCAGACAGACCACGGAACGGTAATATCGATGCCAATAGGCGAATTGTCGCCTGAAAAGAGGAACATGTGCTACTAACGGCTTTTATCACATGTTCTCACTCCAATCGTTTTGTGTTCATATTCCATTATATGAATCTTTTTAGTTAATTACGAGACGAAAATTCAGTCACCCTCATAGATAGGCATAATTACGTACCTTTGCTTACCAAAATATTAACGTTATGAACTAAGCGCCGTAGAGAATTTTCGTATAGGCCTAATACGCTAAGCGATGTCCCGTAATGAATAGTTGTATAGAGGCACTGTTGGCGCACGTTATAGACTGTGGAGTTCATGCTGCTTTCACATTCTCTGTCAGTCTACAGTGCCACACGCAATTAACAGTCCGCCAGCCAATTTACTTGGAATAATAAACTAACAAAAGACTAAAATTAAAGTATATAATGCGCTAACAGGTGCCACAAAATAAAAGCTATGTAAAAGACAACCAATAACATGCTACAAAAGATCATGTCTAATTTATATTCGAAACTGGCTACATATGGTTGATCTACGGACAATGCATGTCGATGAAAGTAAATTACTGTTTTGTAAAAAGATTCTCACGGAAAATAATATAATTTAGTAGGCCTACTCCAGTCCTTCACCGTCTCAGTCTGTAAAAGTGATCTCTTGTCATCACATCACTTACAACGATACTTTTTTTATAACGATCTACGCGGGCGGTTTTTACATTTTGAGTATGATGATAATATTGATTTTATATTTTTTTCTGTATGCTACCTTGTGGTGTAACAATAAATGCGTGAATAAATACTCCCAGCTACATGAAAATTGCCCTTCTTACAGCATTCGGCTTAATGTTTGCCCATGTTTGTAGTCTGTTGCGTTTATTTTGATGACAGTGCCACATGCATATATACGAGGAACGAGAAAGCCGTGTTGTCGCAAGGAGACCTCGCGACGCCGCATGTAGGCTGATTTCGGGCATTTTTGATTGCGTATGCGCAGAACCGCCATATTTCTGTATACTCCCGACCTAAAATGTGATATCACTTTCAGCGATCCACGTTTCCTATAAAGAAGGAGACATTCTTGCTATAGGACGTACCATTTAAAAGAAAATAGCCTTGCAATAGTTTACGTGACCTTGCACTGCTACCTGATCTGTGTTCCGGTTTGATTCTACGCTGGAGTGTCTGCAACTGTGGAGTTTCTGTGACATCTGGAGCTGTTATTTCTCTTACCCAGACCTCAGTCGTCCAGCGCAGCTTCACTGTAGTTGAACCATCAACGTGGATCGACTTGCCTGCATCTCTCCGTTCGCTAGATTTGACACTGTACTCTATTGAGCGACAGTTTGCGAATTGTTTGCGAAAATTATACATAACTCCGCTCGTGTTCTCCAGCCCTTGATTCCGGACCGGCCACCGTCTTCTTATGACCTCAGACCTCGCACCCATGACAAACTTCTGCTTGACAAAACTACATATCTTAATGATCGGGAATTTGTCATACGCATGCCCTATAGAGACATTTATTGATTGCCTATTGTGTATGTCAGTGAACTGAATCTTAACTTTCAGCTTTTCATTAAAGAATACAATGAATGAATGAATGAATGAATGAATGAATGAATGAATGAATGAATGAGTTAGATCTGTTCCAGTGGAAAGTCGTTTCTGGTAGTCTGGTATTCTGAACCATCGACTGGAGTCTTTATCACTGTTGACAACCGCGAATCCGACGTCGAATGAACGTAAAATGGTCAGACTTACTTACTTACATCCAAAACCTTGATACAGAGTGTGTGTACAGCATGAAAATCACTTCATTCCTATTCCGTTTAGCTGATCAATCTTCTAATAAGCAGGTGCTCTTGGCGAACAGAAACTAGATTAAATGTAGGCCCTATATAGTTTTGCCGTCCAGGAAGTTGATTGATTGATTGAGCATGGTTTAACGTCTCCGCCAACACAGTATCGGTTATCTGGGAGGGGAGACGGTTTTACAGGTCAAAGACCCAACCAACAGTATCAAAGTACTGAAGGAACAAGAATACACAAATAACATAAAAAGACAATAAGCGAACACACAAAAACACAGCGAATCCCTTAGTCTACACTAATATGGGGTGACTAGGGGATGGCTCCCACAGAGAGCAGGGTTGCCAAGCCTGAAGGGCGGTGGGGCTGCCGCCGCTGTACCCCCGCCGTCCAGGTACACGCATGCACGTGATAGGGTTGATGTGAATGCAAACTTCAGTCGTGTGTGTGACAGGGTATTTAGTTGCTCAACTTGTCGTGTAGCAGTCAGCCTACTCAACGCTGCTCAGCCACGCGTGGAGATCGACAGCACCGGTGTATATGCGTGACCTGAGGCGGTCATTCACTCACTGCGGCGCTCTCGCAATACTGGGATTGTTGCTGTGCAATAACACATACACACGAACGTATTTGGTCGACCGAGCCAGTAAATTCGCACAAGTCCTCGTCATCTTCTTCCCGGCTCCTATCTGGCGCAATGTACCGCAGGCGTCGTGCAGTTCTTGGCCACGATACGATATGATACGATAGCAGAGTTTAACGTGGACTCGAAAGCTGAGCCAATGGCATCATGCTCTTCTTGCGGTACACCGCCGATCTGTCATCTGTGATCGAGAGCCTTGATATTCGCTGCCGCCTGTACGTGGACGACTCTTAGATTTAAGCTTTCTGTCGTCCACACGCGACTCTAGAGCTCACCGAGTCCATGTCCGAGTGCATCGACGATGTGTGCCAACAAACTCCAGGTGAATCCAGTAAAGCCCGAGATAGTCTGGTTGACGACTTCATCAGATTTCAAAGCTACCGCTGCGAGTGTACACGGACCAGGTCATGTCACAGTGGTGGTTCGCGACCTACCAGGCGTCTTCATCGACGCCAAACTGTCAATCAATGAAGACAAACCTCGTTATGAAGACATTATCCGCCTGCTTTGCCGTGCTGCGCCAGCTCAGGAGTATCCGTCAATCGGTGTCACAATCCGTTCTCCATTCGCTGGCAGTGTCTTTGATTTTATCACATGTTGATTTCAGCAACGCCAGTGACTTTACCAACTCAAGCGGTTCCATTCAGTGATGAACTCCACTGCCCGGCTGGTATTTTATCGTCCAAGTTCGACCACATCACTCCGCTCCTTCATCAGCTACATCGGCTGAAAGCTCCAGAACGGATTCAATATCAATAAAGACTCGCCGTTCTGCATTTCAAACGCTGCAATGGAACGGCACCGATGAACTCTTCCAGCAGGCGGAACTCGGAATTAGATCAGCGTCGACGTCATCACTGCCTGTCCTCCGTACACGGCTGTCAACCGTCGGCGATCGAGCTTTGCCGATTGCTGCTGCTCGTACCTAGAACACTCTGCCTCACCATATCAAGTCCGCACCATCTCTGCCAGTTTTCTGTAGCCGCCTGAAGACCTGTCTCTGCGGGTGTTCATTCCCTTGACTTTTGTAGTGCATATGAAGTGACTTTGTCATTATTACTTACTTTCATGCCACCGGTGTTTTCGACAGGTTGGCGTAATCTGTATCACAAATCGGCAGTCAAAAAGCAGGGGATGAAAATGCAGGATTGGATTTATCGGCACAGAATCTCAAAGGTGGACAATGCGGGAGTTGAAAATGCGGCATTACTTTAGCAAGGGAAAATAATGCAGAACAAGAGAAGAAAGCTCTCAATCTATGTTTATCGGAATGCTATGGACCTACTTTTAATGTTAATTTAAACAGATTAAACTGTATGTGCGTATACCTGGAAATAGCTGCAGTCTGTTAATAATGTGTTATTGATATGTCTATTTGTGAAATGTTTCATAAGTTTTTAGGAAAGGCTTTGCTATTCTAGATAGTGAACAAGCATAAATTAGAAATACCGAAGCAGGTTTAGACACATTAGATTTGTTTTTACGGAAATGGAATTTGGCTGCTCATAGACTGCGTGATTTCGCGCTTACATGTATTTTTCACGCCACTTTGTTATACTTCGTAGGCGGAGGTTGTTTTCGCAAACAAGATATTTTCCTCTTGGACGACTGGACGAGTTGAACAACGCGCAGCAGCGCAGTTGGCTGATTCGGATATCAGCGTTATCCACACCTTGCTGTCGGGAGATCCACAGAAGCCGCCGTGGGAACGAACGAGTGGCCGCGTACAGGAGCACAACATACGAGACCTAACAACACCCTGTTTTATGACTGTTGCGGCTACTATTACTCATCGCACAGCTATTGCGAAAGTCACGTCACAGAAACGTCGATAACGCTGTAAAGTGGCGTTTCGTTGTTGTATATGTTTCACATGGTGAAGTAGCACGAGTTGTTCGTGATGAGCGTCTCATTCACTCAGTGTCTGTCTGTGAAGCCAGCAGCAGCAGCAGCAGGGCTGGAGTAGGGCGAGTTGAAGAGTGCTACTAGCTGCAGAGACTGAGTCGGAGACTTGACAATCGTCACAAGTTGTGTCGTCGCGTGTGCGAGCGACGCTCTTGCGTAAGACCGAAATGGACCGAGAAGGCGCGCGATTCGGCCCGACGACTCGTGGCTAATGAAGTCGACCGAAACGAAGCTAACTGCTTACGGTCGGTCGGCACAACGACGTTATTCTAACGAGCATCATGGTCTGTCCTAGAGACCGGCCGGCACGGCAATCGTCGTCATTTTGTGACGAAGACCGTCATAATGCGATTTGTCGCGGATACAGCGCCGGCACAATGGCGGCGTGGGCGATAATTGGAAACGAACTATATCGGTCGCCGGTGGGTCGCATTGTCGACTGACGAGCTTGGCCTGCACCTCTTCAGTGCTACTACCAACACCACGACCAGCTGCAGCAGCAGCAACCGACTTCTTTCTTCATCGTCATCACCCACAGTCAGCGTCGTCTCTTATTGACATCGACACGTCGCCTCGTCTACTGCCGGGCCTTCACCGGGCCACACGTCATTCGAGTGCACTAAAGCGTGCAAAGTAACGGACAGACAGACGGACAGGTCCAGGCAGCCGCGATACGCCGTCATTACCATGAGGTAGCCTTTAGATGTCCAGCAAGTGTGCACTGTGCATGATCAGAAGAAAGCTATTGCTAAGTAGACTGACCAAACTATGGTAAAATATAGCAGTAAAATATTTGCGAAGAATCGGAAAAATAAATCAAAGCACTTGACTGATAACTTCCTAGAGTTAGTTTTCACTTGTTGAAACTTGGTTCTGTTTTAGATTTGTTTAGATTGCTGCGGCCATACAGTATCTGTCATTAAGAATGCACCATAACGCATCGTTTCAAGAACAAAGTTTTTCTGGCGAGGGGACACAGTCCTCGTCAATACCCTGAATGTAAGGGGGTAACTCTCTCTAGTACTTTGTAGCCTCCAACCAGTCGTTGACGCGTCCACTCCAGCCATAAAATACCACCCTGATAGCGAGTGTGAAATTCTGCCAAGAATTGCTTTGGACAGCAGAGCACATGTACTTGATCTCTGGAAAGTCCAGTGTTAGACTGGAGTTGCCTTGTATGGCTGTGATGCCAAGGAGCGACTCACTGTATACGCCTGGTCCTGAACGTCTTTGATGCGTGGTACAGCTTTTTCGTGTCTCATCAGTGGCTGCTGGCCTGAAGAAACTATAGTTTCTTGTATTAAAATGCAAGCACCTACAAAGTGACACTGTCTTACCCCTGAGACCACCCATCCATCCTATCATCATGATCAGCCTGAAAGTGGTCATAGATTTCTACTTCCACATTGCTGTAGTACTATCCGTAACAACACTCATTTGTCAGTCATTGTTTGTTTAGTTTCGTTTAACCTTGAAATGCTACTGAATGTATCACTGTTGTGGTCCATACGCGTTTCATGTAGGCCTATGTTCGATTGTAAGCTGTAGCTGTTGACACGTGCATGTCTCAACTGAAGGCATCGTAACTATATCATTGTTTTAGCAGCTGTGAGCGAAGCGCAACAGAGACGACCTCTGGCGAATGTAGTGAATAATGAACAAAGCACTATACGTATCGGCTATATCGATGACGTGCTGCAGCGAGTATAGTATAGGCACAACTGTTGGCTCGCGCGGCTGCTAAGATTTAAACGACCCTTATTATCAGTTGACGTCGTGTGTCTGTCTCTCTGTCGGCAACTTTGATGCTAAATAAATTATCTCGGAAACTCAGCCATTTAGGGGTTCGTGTCCAATATGGTTCCTTATAGGCTCGTCAATTGATGACATCATCCATGACGTCACGTGACTCTATGACGTCATACTCGTGACGTCACAATGTTCAAAGTCGTCCCATTCGGAAACTATGAACTATGACTCGGATCAACTATCCGTGTGGACCCTTTAAGCACACACTATCGTAGAACATTGTGTTCAAAATAAGCGCATTCGGTTTAGAACTCTGGAAGAAGAAGCATTTGAAGAGACCGCACGGCGCACTCCCACCGAAATTCGGCAATTTTTATGACGTCAGCATGCCACCCCCTGCTTTGCAGCGTTCAGCGCACTATATTCTAGTCTGCATCGGCGGCGTGAAATCAGCAGCGTCGGACAAGGTATTGTTCGGTTCGACGCAATCATACATGCCAACCATCACGTCGACTGACAATAAGGGTCGCTTAGAGCTTAGCAGATGCGCGAGCCAATTCGACTACCGGCTTGTCAACCTGTTTGCGGCAAGTAGGTACTCTATGCTGTCGCTCGTCAGACCCTCGCTAGAAGCAGACGTCAGTTGCGGCGTAGAATTGTTGTTTTTACCGCAGCAAAACAATGCCGTCATCAGACGACACCAGAGGGCGTGACGAGTGCGTGGTGTTGGCGTGATGAACTTGTTCATATCAACACATCACACGCCACGCCGTGAAGGAATGCCGTGTCCGACGTGCCGCGGCGTGCCGTCTGATGTTGACCGGCGATTAATGCTGGTCACCAGCGGTCAGGCCCGCCAGCGTGCCCATCACCAGCTCACGACACACGCACTGATAAGCGATATCAAATGTCGCACGACTTAACATAGCCTTACCGACAGACTTTCTCATCAGTGACTGGTAACAGAACCACAGAATGACAACAGTAATCATGCGTAGAGCTTTCAACAGTGACAACTCTACATCGAAAATTAATTATTTCCGCTATTTGAAAAACGGAACCAATATCTCAAAAGTGATAGAGACAGCTACTTTGGAACTAATCGGAAGTGTATCTCGTAGTAGCCTAAAATTGACAATGATCTAAAGTTACTGCGTAGGCCATCATACATATTAGACATTTCTACATGAAATTTCTTGAAGAATCTGGCATACACTACTACCCAGGATGCGGTTATCGATGAATTATAAATCATACACTGGCTACTAGTGTAACTGTTGTGGCAGACTGATCAACACTATGGTTGCTCGCCGGTGCACTGCAGTGCAGTTGAGATGAATAAATAAATTGAGTGTTTTTATCAGCAGCACTTGTTTGTACTGTACGTTCAAAGTGACAGGAGACGGGCTAGCAGAGCGGCCATGTATTAATGACTGAATGAATGAATGAATGCATGGCTGGAGGCAACGTACAGGGGCCGCTGCGCTACAGGCTTTGATTGCTGGTCATCTGAGTGATGCATCGCTTGGCTACCGGCATTCTGTCGTGACAGACACCTGTCCATTGAGACCACACAGATTGTGACTATTTTCACTGATGATATCAAACAGCGTGCCTTCTTGTCCGGATTCTGCAATTTTGCACACGTGCAAATTTTCGAAAAAAATGTGTGCTAAATGATCTCGACTGACAAGTTTCTATTCTTTTCTTGGTAGTAGTAGCTATTAAAACATTATTGCCGGAAATATGAAAAGCCGACCTTTTAGAGTGTGTTAATTAAGTAATTAGCTTTGAGTTTGAATAAACAGCTCAACGTTATTGTTCTGTGATCTGCGGCTAAGCCACAATGGTTAAATCGTCTTAAAACAGCTACAGCTGTGCACAACAAAAACACAGATGCATTGCACATCAGCTTGTATTGCTAGTCTTGTGTAACAATGTTTAAGTTACGATGAATTTTAGTAAGTAAAAGAACCATATTATTATGATTAATACTGATAATAATAATACTGATAATCATACTGTTATAATTTATAATCTCCCTTGAAATAATACGCGCTGCGGGTCTAAAATAATGACAACAATGATAACGGTTGAATGTAATATTAAACTGTTCCATTTTGCCACAAGACAGCTGTAGCTGCTAATTGTTGGCTTGAACGGAAATGACTGAGAAATATCTCTCGCCGACAGCGTACCGGGGGTGAGGTGCGAAGCGAGAACATGTATCGATAACGATTATGTCAATTATCAATAACTGTTGTAATGATGAGGCTAAGGCCAGGTGCGCCGGACAGATGCATGGTGTCTGTGATGCCGCCAGGTAACAGCAGGTAATAATTAGTGCTCAGCGCGACAAGTCGACACGGCCCAGCTGCAGCCGCAGTGAGCGTGGCCTCGTCTAGCTCGTTGACTTCTGACAGCCAGTCTCACCCTCAGTCATTCAACTCGTCACGCAGGTGATACGACTGTAGCACTGTCTCAATGTCGCTGTCGTTTTCTGTGTTCATACTCGTTCACCTTCATACATACATGAAGTCGAAAGATCAAAGTCATGAGATCATTAATGGCCCTTACACTCTGTTATGAACTGAGAAGATTTTAAATTTATGAATGTTGATGAAAGACAAAACGTATGTCATAAATGAACTTAAACAAAGTTATGTAATTTACTTATTACTACTATTGCAACTTGAAACTTGTTATAAAAATGGTTAAGCTGAAAATTGACAGCAAGACTGTCCATGCCATGTAATCAGTGACTGAGGTCGAAAGATCAAATCATGAGATCATTAATGACCTGATCAGAACTGTGCCACAAATTTCTGAAGAAGGCTGCACAGAATTTAAACTTACCAAAATTATAATTACAGCAAACTCATTACAATTATATTAACACTTAGCACGTGGTCTTCAAGCTTGGCTTCGTGCCTACTGTCTATGCTAATCTCACAACACAACACAAAACTCTGAAGAAGACCGGTCAAATGTCATAACATAACATAACATATTCGTTTAATTCAAGTTGTCACACGCAACCATACAACAAGATAGACAGACGATAGGACAGGACACGTGAAATAGCGTGTGATACAGTCAAAGGGTAGATGGTTAGTAGGAGTACTTATACACTGTGTTCAGAAAAAAATCACCCACTCACCTACCCATTTTCTTTCATATCTTCATGAATAATGAGTGGATTTAAACAAAAATTGCATTGAATATAGCTAAGGAAATCTAGATTCTGACAATGTAGAAAATAGGTATTCATTGCAGCCGATGACGTAATTATGACGTCACATTTGTCTGGCTAAAGTTGGAGCGCGTTTACAGCACGTGATAAGCCATGAGCCCAGGATATCATTTTTGCGAGTGCATGGTACTTGCTGGTGCATAGACGCAGTCGTATCGTGTATTATATGGTGGAATTTAAGACAATTTAACATTAAACAACTTTTCATTCATAAACCAGATTAAGTTCGATCATCAGTGATGCGAGATAATGTTACGGCAACCGAATATCGTTGGTGACTCATGCAAATCCACATTTGTGTTAAAGAGAAAGGCGAATATTTTGAGCACAAGTTATGACATTTTAATTTATCAGTGACTAAGTAATATTCTTGTTGACATATGTTAAATAGCTGATTATTATTAATTATCAGTCGTTGAATTATGCTGTGAAATAAGGCTATGTTCTGTCTGGAGGTCCTTATTTATAAATGTTTACAAATGTGATGTCATAATGACGTCATCGGCCGCAATGAATATCTAATTACTACGTTGTCAGAATCTGCCGTCCTTTTAGGTATATTCACTGCAATTTTTGTTTAAATCTTCTCATCACTCATGTTGATATGAAAGAAAATGTGAGTGGGTGTTTTTTTTCTGAACACAGTGTAGATAATACGAATGATAGTCTGCGTTATTAAGAAATTTTGTCTTATTGATAAGTGTCTTGTGGTGTGATCGGTTGCGCAGCTGGTAGGGTATGTCAGCCTAGTGTGGAATATTATATGAAGGATCGCCTATTGTATCCGCCATCGGGCTGTAACCTCATGTTTCAGTAGTCTTTTGAGAATATTTATTTTATTATATAGATACAATCTGTGAAGAATTAATCACATGGTGTGAAGTGAAACAAGTGTATCGCCCCGATGTGTCGAGACGATAAGCTTCGTCCCTAGCATCTGCGTCAGTAACGTTTCGCGGCAATCCGTCCGCCATCTTGAATTTTCAAAATTCGAACTATTTGAAGTTCAACCGTCATCGTGGTCGAATTTTGCGTCTTCGTACAAAATTTCTTGCACATCAGGAAATCCGTTGTGGTCAAAAATAGCCAAAAATATATTTTCCAATATGGCGTCCGTATACCATATCGGATTTTAAAATTGTAAGTTTTGATGATATGTTTCGTTATAGACCCAGTCTGCTACTAAATACGAAATTAAATCAATAGTCAAATCATTTTTCACTGAAATATGCCGACATAACGGTCTTCACATTATTGGATTTGTGATGATATCACAATACTGCATCCGGTAATCGACTATCATGGTACCAACACTCTCCTAAATTTTCAAGTTGATTGGTTTGGTATAGTTTCGGTACAAGCCTCACATATGAGTGATTTGCGACAGACAGACAGACAGATATCGTCATCTCTTAAAGCCCCCTTTTCACTAACTGGGCGGGGGATTAACAATTATTGCAAAGCAAGTAATGATAATATTAGGACATTGTTACGTAGTCAATTTCGTTCCATATAATGATTAATGAGCTTTGCTAAATTACGTCGAAAGGAAAAGTGTTATATTTTAAACTATAAAAATCGGGCAACATTATGCAAGATATCAGTGAAGTTGAACAAATCCACAACAAATCCACAACATCCCTACATGTCGAGATGTTGTGGATTTGTTGTTAGGACTTCGATTTGTTCCGGATTTGTTGTGGACTTGTTGTACAGCTTGCTGTACAGCTTGTTGTACAACAAATCCACAACAAATCCGTCTAGTGTAGTTTGGGTTTTAACAAGGAAGTCCAGCTCTCGATGACAAACCGCGAGATGCTTGCGCGAGCGTATATATGCAAGTGTAGCGGACAGACAAACATACGGAACTGTCGTAGCAAATATCGCGCTTGTGTGTAACGCGTCGTGCAGTAAAAATGACTTGTCGCGTGGACGGTCAGCTGCAGTGAGATAGAAACGAGGTCTCGGCCTCGCTAATTGACAGCGCGTGCCGATTGGTCGCCGCTGTTGTCAATCATGTCATGTGTCAGTCAACTGGGCTTGTTGCCAATACACGTGACCAGCACTGAGTGACGACCAGAACGTCATCGTGACAGCAAGGCATCATCACAGAGTGACACACTCACAGTCAGAGTTGGACTGGAGATGCCGCGAGCATTCCTTGTCAAGACTTCAGAGCGACGTCAACTAGTCGACTATCATCAACATCACCATTATCAGCATCATCATCATCATCTGCAGCAGCAGCAGCAGCAGCAGCAGCTAGATCAACATAACAACAGGTTGACTTCATTCGACCAACTCACTCAGGATGATTCCATGCTAACTTACGGTAAAATGATATTCATACACGTTGTAGTTTAATTAAATAAACGCATTTTATAACACCGCTTACTATAAGCTTTGTCGTCACATTTTATTAGTACAGTGGCACATTATTTGTAATAAAATGATTGACGTATTGAAGAAACAAATTATTCAGTAATGAGAATTTTTACATAGGCCTACAACGATTGTCAGCTAAATTTTCAAGAAAAAAATTGCTCGTACAAGTTTTTGATATGAGCAATGCCTTTTTATTTAAATAAAAAGGCATTAAAACTAATTTCTCTTAAGTTTTACTTTAATGACGCATGCTATTTATTCTTTCGCTAATGGTGAATACAGATGTTTAAAATGTTTAGCTAATATTTATGCAATATTTAATACTTTAGATTACATGCTTATGTTGTCGAGTTTAACATTGTATCTCTGTATTTGACGTATATTTTATGAAGTAAAGTTAATTATTTAACGGTTCGATTTACTGGCCGTTTTGTGACGTTGACAACGTATGCAGAACGGTCACGAAGTCAAAGACTCAACTCGTACCTGAGTCAACTGTGGTCGGCCGTACTTTCGTCCGGTAACATGTCGCTGCACCACCGACATCCGGTGACGTCATCACGACAGCTGCCTCCTCTGACGCTGTTTGACGCCAACAGCAACAAGTTCAATCCTTTCATTAACAGTCCGCCACTCACCGCTAACGTCGACACTAACCGGTCAGCTAATATCCAACTCTGTAGTATGTCGATAATGTCTTTGTGAAAACAAGAAAGCTGTGCTATCGCAAAGATGACCGCGTGATGCGCGCTATATAGCATAAGTGGATCGAATGAGCCGTTGCAGAGATATGGCAATTCGAAATTATCCAAGATGGCGGCCCGCTGCCAACTTGGATTTGATGTAACCGGAAATAGCGCCATTCGATCCGCCGACCCTGAAAACCCTACCCCAGAACCAAACATGAAGTGTATCGGATCACCAGTTGCGGAGATATGGCCATTCGCGTATCTTGGAGCATATGGAACCACATTTTTGGGGAAGGGGAGGTCGTAGGGGTCAGCGATGGCACCATTCGAAAGAGCGATGGTGGTTTCCTATAGGCTATCCATTGTGACCGTTGCGCTATCTATAACCGTTCGGCCGCAATTTGCGATCGAATGTCTCCGACGCTCAAATCAACAGGGGATCGGTCACTTTGGGCCAAAATTTCCGGGTGTGCCCCTTGGAGTAGACCCCTGATGTTTGGGTCTGCAGAGAGCGAACATCCCAGGTTAACTATGTTTGAATTATTTCGGAAGAATTCCAGCCAATGTGATCACAATCCACCAACGTCACAGACGGACAGACAGACGGACGTACGGACAGAGCTGACAGACGACATGCGATCGCAATACCGCGCTTTGCACTAAAGTGCATCGCGCGGTAATCAGACTTCGGCAACAGCTTACATGAAACTTCCTTCAAATTGAAAGCAAATGACAAACAAATATGTACGGACCACCTATCTCTTGGAATCAGCACTAATTCTTGAATTCTGAATTCTATAAGATAGATTATTATGTGAACCAAACATGCACTACGTCATCTTGATGAGGTGACCCGATGACATTGGATATTATTTGAATGACTAACCGGCCTCCTTCAATGCTTTGATACTGTTGGTTGGGTCACCTTAGTTGTAAAAGTGTCTCCGAAAATCGAAATAATGCGTCCATTCCAGTTGGATGTTGAACCTTACTCAACCACAAGAATCTGTCGTATATGAATAAATCAATATGTTCTGTCTGTCTGTCTGTAAGTTTTATTAAAATCATATATGTAGGCCCGTTATACACCGTGTCCCAAAAAAACATGTGACTACATTTTCTACAATAACTTTAACAGTAAGTGTCCGATTACAATAATTTTTGGTTAGTTAGTAGTAAGTCTATGTGTCATCGGAAGATGGTTTCATTTCCCACCTCACCTATCCAGTGCAATTACCTTACCTTGGGAAATCACAGAACACAAAAAATGACAAATTTCGCCGTAAACA
>Ga0056114_1000297_pt1 | contig 15710 bp, 11 predicted proteins | sample WorMetHERISLAND1_FD_77005 | JGI IMG/M metagenome (GOLD analysis project Ga0056114, IMG submission 77005) | Marine gutless worms symbiont microbial communities from Max Planck institute for Marine Microbiology, Germany - Olavius loisae HERON... ...
ACATCGCCATGGAGATCAACCTGATTGCGCCGATCGCCATGGACGAAGGTCTGCGTTTCGCCATCCGCGAAGGCGGCCGCACCGTCGGTGCCGGCGTCGTCAGCGCGATCGTCGAATAGGTATACGACTGAAGGTGCGAGGCGGAGCATGGGCTCCGCCCTGCGCCAAATATTGGCAAGTGGTTGCTGACGCGTTTTGACGTAGGGGTATAGCTCAGTTGGTAGAGCGTCGGTCTCCAAAACCGAAGGTCCCGGGTTCGAACCCTGGTGCCCCTGCCAAAACCCGACATATTAGTTAGATTAGAAACGTTTGGATTATCCCCGATGACGAAAACCAACCCGGCGCAATTCATGCGCGAGGTCCGGCAGGAAGCCTCGAAGGTCACCTGGCCGAGCCGCAAGGAGACGTCGATTTCGACCGGCATGGTGTTCGTCATGGTCATCCTGGCGGCGCTGTTCTTCCTGCTCGTCGACCAGATTTTGAGTTTCTCGGTCAAAATGATCCTGGGGATCGGGAGTTAAGCTCAGATGGCGAAACGCTGGTACGTCATTCACGTCTATTCCGGTTTCGAGAAGAAGGTCGCTCAATCGATCGAGGAGCAGGCCAAGCAAGCCGGCATGGAGGACGAGATCGAGCAGGTCTTGGTGCCCGTCGAGGAAGTTGTCGAAATGCGGCGCGGCGCCAAGGTCAATTCGGAACGCAAGTTCTTCCCGGGTTACGTCTTGGTCCGCATGGACCTGAGCGACGAGACCTGGCACCTGGTCAAGAATACGCCTAAGGTCACCGACTTTCTCGGGGGCAAAGGCCGTCCAACGCCGATAACGGACTCGGAAGCGGAACGCATCCTTTACCAGGTCAAGGAAGGGGTCGAGCGGCCGAAACCAGCGGTCAGCTTCGAGATCGGCGAGGAAGTCCGGGTATGCGACGGACCGTTCAACTCGTTTAACGGTCTCGTCGAGGACGTCGACGACGAACGCGCGCGTTTGAAGGTATCAGTATCGATTTTCGGCAGGGCGACTCCGGTCGAGTTGGAATACTCGCAAGTGGAAAAGCTCTGACGATCGAAAGGGCGGGACGGTCCCGCCCGATGGTGTGGGAGATCAGCCATGATCGTACCACGCCGCTCAGGAAGGCGCTTCGGCGCCGATATGCAAACCAAACTGAGGACTAAAAATGGCAAAGAAAGTCGCAGGCTATATCAAGCTGCAGGTGCCGGCGGGGCAAGCAAACCCGTCGCCACCGATCGGTCCGGCCTTGGGTCAGGCCGGTCTTAACATCATGGAGTTCTGCAAGGCGTTCAACGCCGAAACGCAGGGTATGGAACAAGGCATGCCGATCCCGGTGGTCATCACCGCCTACGCCGATCGCACCTTCAGCTTCATCAAGAAGACGCCGCCGGCCAGCTTTTACCTGAAGAAGGCGGCGAAACTGCCGAAAGCGGCAAACAATCCGGGTAAGGAAACCGTTGGTTCCGTGACCATGAAGCAGGTTCGTGAAATCGCCGAACTGAAGATGGTCGATTTCAACACCAGCGACGTGGATCAGGCCTGCAAGATGATCATCGGCTCGGCGCGGTCCATGGGTATCGAAGTGGAGGGCGCGTGATGTCGGCGAAGGGAAAAAGGCTGAAGACTGCCTACGACGGCATCGACCGCAACAGCACCTATCCGGTTGTGGAAGCGGTCAAGAAGATCAAGGAAGCCGCCGCGAACACCAAGTTTGATGAGACGGTCGAGATCGCCATCAACCTCGGCGTTGATCCGCGCCATGCCGACCAGATGGTCCGCGGCACCGTGTCGTTGCCGCACGGCACGGGCAAAAGCCTGCGGGTCGCCGTCTTTGCCAAGGGTGACAAGATCGCCGAAGCGGAAGCCGCCGGTGCAGACCTGGTCGGCGGTGACGACTTGGCCGAAAAAGTGCAAAAGGGTGAGATCGATTTCGACCGTTGCATCGCGACGCCGGACATGATGGCCGTCGTCGGCAAACTCGGTAAGATCCTCGGTCCCAAGGGCCTGATGCCGAACCCGAAACTGGGTACGGTGACGCCCGACGTCGCCGGCGCCGTCAAGGCCGCCAAGGCGGGTCAGATCGAGTTCCGGGTCGAAAAGGCCGGGATCATCCATGCCGGTGTCGGCAAAGCCAGCTTCAGCGAGGATGCATTGGCGGAAAACGTCACGGCGTTCGTCGACGCCATCGCCAAGGCCAAGCCGTCCGGCGCCAAGGGAACGTATATGAAGAAGGTGAGCCTGAGTTCGACCATGGGCCCGGGGCTTCGCCTGGAAATCGCGGGCGCGGCCGAATAGCCGCCGCCCACTGAATTCCGTCCGCTTCGGCGGGCGGTTAGGGAGCGGTTTTCGGACCGCTTCCGACCTGTCCGAGACTGTAGGTGCGGTCCATCTGGCCCGCTTAATGGAATTCCAGCCTGCACAGACAGTGGCAATAACCGTTTCGGATGGCGTGCCATCCATAACGGCTTGAACTGTTGCACTGGACAGGCGTGTCGGTTTCCCGGGATCGGGCGCTCTGCCGCCAAGGATCGGGAGATCAAGTGCAACGGTGTATCGCCAAGGGGGCGATGTACCAAAACTGGAGACGAGCAGTGGACCGAACACAAAAAGAAGAATTGGTCGCTACGCTTCGTGACACGTTCGACGGGACCGCCATGGTCGTCGTCACCCATTATTCCGGGTTGACGGTGGCCGAAATGGGTGACCTCAGAACGCGTATGCGCGATGCCGGCGCCAGCTTCAAAGTGACCAAGAATCGGCTCATGCGTCTCGCCCTCAAGGGTACGAAGTTCGAGGGCCTTTCCGACATGTTCACCGGACCGACGGCGATCGCCTATTCGGATGATCCGGTGGCTGCGGCGAAGGTTTCCGTCAACTTTTCCAAGGAAAACGACAAGCTCATCGTCCTCGGCGGTGCGCTTGGCGAGGAACAGTTGGATGCGGACGGCGTCAAGGCTTTGGCGACGCTACCATCCCTCGATGAACTTCGCGCCAAGATCGTCGGCATGCTGAACACGCCGGCGACCCGGATTGCCGGTGTGCTGCAAGCGCCGGCCGGACAGGTCGCCCGTGTCATCGGTGCCTACGGATCGAAAGAGGAAGAAGCCGCGTGAAAACCGGTTTCCAGTTACTCAAACGTTCAAGCCTGAGGAGTTGATAGAAAATGGCTGACTTACAGAAAATTGCCGACGAACTCTCGGGGCTCACCGTGATGGAAGCGGCAGAGCTCTCGAAAATGCTCGAAGAGCAGTGGGGCGTTTCGGCTGCGGCACCTGTTGCCGTTGCCGCCGCGCCGGGTACAGGCGGCGATGCCGGCGCCGGTGCTGCCGAAGAGAAAGACGAGTTCGACGTGGTTCTTGCCGCCGCCGGCGAGAAGAAGATCAACGTCATCAAGGAAGTGCGCGTGATCACCCAGCTTGGCCTCAAGGAAGCCAAGGACTTGGTCGAATCCGCGCCGAAGCCGATCAAGGAAGGCGTTAAGAAGGAAGAAGCCGAAGAGCTCAAGAAGAAGCTCGAGGAAGTCGGCGCCACGGTCGAGCTCAAGTAAAGACTTTAACTCGGTCCGGACACGCTCCGGGAAGCCGGCCGAGACGATATTCGGAAAGGGTGAAACCAGCGGTTTCCCCTTTCCGTCCCGGAACCAAAATTTGATGCGTCCACCCGAATTGGCCGACCGCAGCCGGTAAAGTGGACGTTCCGACCTCGAGGGTGCCGAGGGACGATCGATCAGGATCGGCCAAAGGGGCTCCCATACCGAAAAATCGAGGTCTCCCGCGTTCGATTGCGGTAATCGGGCGGGGGAGACCGTTGACGTATTTTTTTGAGTGAAGGTGCACTAATGGTCACTTCCTTTACGGGTCGCAAGCGTATTCGCAAATATTTCGGTCACCTCGCGACAGCGGTTGAAATGCCGAATCTCATCGAGGTGCAGAAAACTTCATACGAATCATTCCTGCAACGCGAAGTTCCGGTCCAGGACCGCGATGACTCGGGTCTGCAAGAGGTCTTCAAGTCCGTGTTCCCCATTCACGATTTCTCGGAACGGGGAACGCTCGAGTTTGTCAGCTACGAATTCGAGGACCCGAAGTACGACGTGGAGGAATGCCAGCAGCGCGGCATGACCTACGCCGCACCGCTCAAGGTGACCCTGCGCCTCGTCGTCTGGGATGTCGATGAAGAAACGCAGAGCCGTTCCATCCGCGACGTAAAGGAGCAGGACGTCTACATGGGCGACATGCCGCTGATGACCCGCAATGGTACCTTTGTCATCAACGGCACCGAGCGCGTAATCGTCTCGCAGATGCACCGCTCGCCCGGCGTCTTCTTCGATCACGACAAGGGCAAAACCCATTCGTCGGGCAAGTTCTTATTCGCGGCGCGCATCATTCCCTACCGCGGCTCCTGGCTCGATTTCGAGTTCGACGCCAAGGACTTGGTTTACGTGCGCATCGACCGCCGCCGCAAACTGCCGGTGACAACGCTTTTGCTGGCGCTCGAGAGCGACAAAACGCAATCGCTGCGTGAAGCCGCCGTGAAGGCTGGTAAGGAACTGGCGCCCGAGGATATGGCCGGCATGTCGCCGGAGGAAATCCTTCATTATTTCTATGATGTGGTCGGCTTCTCCAAGGTCAAGCGCGGATGGAAAACCGAGTTTGTCGGTGACCGCCTGCGCGGCCACAAGCTGACCAGCGACATCATCAACGCCAAGACCGGCCGCGTCGCCATCGAGGCCGGCACCAAAGTGACGCCGCGCCTGTTGCGAAAGCTCGAAGAGAAAGGCCTCGCCGAGATTCTGGTCAACGAGGAAGACCTGATCGGCCGTTACGTCGCTTGTGACCTCATCAACGAAGAGACCGGCGAGATCTATGTCGAAGCCGGCGACGAGATCACCGAGGAAGTGCTCGAGAGCCTGAAAGGCGCCGGTGTCGAAGAGATCGAGACCCTGGCCATCGACCACGTCAACGTCGGTCCCTATATCCGCAACACGCTCGCCGTCGACAAGAACTCGAACCGGGAAGAGGCGCTGATCGACATCTACCGGGTCATGCGGCCCGGCGAACCGCCGACCCTGGAAACGGCTGAGGTACTGTTCAACAGCCTGTTCTTCGACGGTGAGCGCTACGACCTGAGCGCCGTCGGCCGGGTCAAGATGAATGCGCGACTCGGTTTCGAGACCGAGGATTCAGTTCGAATCCTGCGTCGCCAGGATATCCTCGAGGTCGTCCGCGTCATGGTCGAACTGAAGGACGGTCGCGGCGAGATCGACGACATCGACCACCTCGGCAACCGCCGGGTCCGTTCCGTCGGCGAGCTTATGGAAAACCAATACCGGGTCGGCCTGTTGCGCATGGAGCGCGCCATCCGTGAACGGATGAGTTCGGTCGACATCGACACCGTAATGCCGCACGACCTGATCAACGCCAAGCCGGCAGCAGCCGCAGTTCGCGAGTTCTTCGGTTCGTCGCAGCTGAGTCAGTTCATGGACCAGACCAACCCGCTTTCGGAAATCACCCATAAGCGCCGCTTGTCGGCTCTGGGCCCGGGCGGCTTGACCCGCGAGCGTGCCGGTTTCGAGGTGCGTGACGTACACCCGACCCACTACGGCCGCATCTGTCCGATCGAGACGCCGGAAGGCCCCAACATCGGCCTGATCAACTCGCTCGCTACCTATGCGCGGGTCAACAAGTACGGCTTTATCGAGACGCCTTATCGCAAGGTCGAAAACAATAAGGTCAGCGACGAGGTCATCTATTTGTCGGCCATGGAAGAGGGGCGCTACACCACCGCCCAGGCCAACGAGCCCATCGACGGGCGCAGCAAGTTCGTTAACGAACTGGTGAGCTCGCGCAAGGGCGGCGAATTCGTGCTCTCCATGCCGGAAGATATCGAATACATGGACGTCTCACCGAAGCAGTTGGTCTCGGTGGCGACAGCGCTCATCCCGTTCCTCGAGAACGATGACGCCAACCGGGCTCTAATGGGTTCGAACATGATGCGCCAGGCGGTGCCGCTGATACGCGCCGAGGCGCCGCTTGTCGGCACCGGCATGGAAGCGCCCGTCGCCCGCGACTCGGGCGCCACCATTACGGCCCGGCGCAGCGGCGTGGTCGACCAGGTCGACGCGACCCGTATCGTGGTCCGCGCTTCCGACGACTCGTCGCACGCGGAGACCGGCGTCGATATCTACAACCTCTTGAAGTTCCAACGTTCCAACCAGAACACGGCGATCCACCAACGGCCGCTGGTCAAGGTTGGCGACGTGGTCAAGGCCGGTGACGCGATTGCTGACGGCCCGTCGACGGACCTCGGCGACTTGGCTCTCGGCCGCAACGTCTTGGTCGCCTTCATGCCGTGGAACGGCTACAACTTCGAAGACTCGATCCTGATCTCCGAACGTATCGTCCGCGACGATGTCTTCACGTCGATCCATATCGAGGAATTCGAGGTCATGGCCCGCGACACCAAGCTCGGCCAGGAAGAGATCACGCGCGATATCCCGAATGTCGGCGAAGAGGCCCTGAAGAACCTCGACGAAGCCGGCATCGTCTACATCGGTGCCGAGGTCAAGCCGGGCGATATTCTGGTCGGCAAGGTGACGCCGAAGGGCGAAAGCCCGATGACGCCGGAGGAGAAACTGCTCCGTGCCATCTTCGGTGAGAAAGCGTCCGACGTCCGCGACACCTCATTGAAACTGCCGCCGGGCGTTTCCGGAACGGTGGTCGAGGTGCGGGTTTTCTCGCGCCGCGGTGTAGAAAAGGACGAGCGTGCGCTGGCCATCGAACGAGCCGAGATCGAACGCCTCGCCAAGGACCGTGACGATGAACGCGCCATCCTCGAGGGCAGCTTTCAGGACCGCCTGAAGAGCATGCTGCTGAACCGCAAAGCGGTCGGTGGGCCGAAGGGCCTGAAGTCGGGCACCAAGCTGACCGAGGAGACGCTCACGCAGTACACAGTTGGACAGATGGCGCAGATCGTCATCGCTAACGATAAGGTGATGAAGGACGTCGAGGCCCTGAAAGCCCGGTTCGAATCCGATATCGCCGCCCTGCAGGGGCGTTTTGAGGACAAGGTCGACAAGCTACAACGCGGGGACGACCTGAGCCCGGGCGTCATGAAGATGGTCAAGGTCTTCGTCGCCGTGAAGCGCAAATTGCAGCCAGGCGACAAGATGGCCGGCCGCCACGGCAACAAGGGCGTCATCTCCAAGATCATTCCGGTCGAGGACATGCCGCATACGGAAGATGGCCTGCCGGTCGATATCGTGCTCAACCCCTTGGGCGTGCCGTCGCGGATGAACGTCGGGCAGATCCTTGAAACTCACCTGGGCTGGGCCTGCCACGGCCTCGGTATGCAGATTGGGGAAATGCTGGACGCGTCCAAGGCCAACGGCCGGGACACCAAGAAGCTCCGGACGCTGTTGAAGGACGTTTATGGCAACGAGACCTTCAAGGAGGACATCGAAGGGCTCGGTGACACCCAGGTCACGGAGTTGGGCGAGAATCTGCGTGGCGGTGTTCCCATTGCGACGCCGGTGTTTGACGGCGCCAATGAACAGGACATCGTCGTCATGCTGGAGAAGGCCGGCCTCGACTCATCCGGCCAGGTGACCCTGGTCGACGGCCGTACCGGTGAGACGTTCGATCGTAAGGTGACTGTCGGCTACATCTACATGCTGAAGCTCCACCATCTGGTCGACGACAAGATCCATGCCCGTTCGATCGGTCCGTACAGTCTGGTCACCCAGCAGCCGTTGGGCGGCAAGGCCCAATTCGGCGGCCAACGCTTCGGTGAGATGGAGGTCTGGGCGCTGGAGGCCTACGGCGCTGCCTACACCTTGCAGGAGATGCTGACGGTCAAATCCGATGACGTTTCCGGACGGACGAAGGTCTACGAAGCCATCGTTCGCGGTGATGACACATTTGAGGCCGGGATACCGGAATCGTTCAACGTTTTGGTCAAGGAGCTGCATTCCCTTGGCCTCAACGTGGAACTCAAGTAACCGCTGCCAGCCTCAGGAGAGAATCAAATGAACGAATTGATGAAGATTTTCGGTCAGCCTCAGGGAACCCAGCGGTTCGACCAGATCAAGATTTCCATCGCCTCGCCGGAACGGATCCGTTCCTGGTCGTTCGGTGAGATCAAGAAGCCGGAAACCATCAACTACCGGACCTTCAAGCCGGAGCGCGACGGCTTGTTCTGTGCCCGTATCTTCGGGCCGGTGAAGGACTACGAGTGCCTGTGCGGCAAATACAAGCGTATGAAATACAAAGGCATCGTTTGCGAGAAATGCGGTGTCGAAGTGACGCTTCAGAAGGTACGGCGCGAACGCATGGGCCACATCGAACTGGCGTCGCCGGTCGCCCACATCTGGTTCCTGAAATCGCTGCCGAGCCGCATCGGCCTGCTGCTCGACATGACCTTGAAGGACCTGGAGCGCGTTCTCTACTTCGAGAACTATGTGGTCGTCGAGCCCGGGTTGACGCCCTTGAAGCTCCACGAAATGCTGACCGAGGAGCAATACCAGAACGCCATCGATGATTTCGGCGAGGATTCGTTCTCCGTCGGCATCGGCGCCGAGGCGCTGCGCGGCATGTTGACCGCCATCGACCTTGAGGAAGAGCGCGAGAACCTTCGTGAGGACCTCAAGGAGACCAACTCGGAAGCCAAGCGCAAGAAACTGGTCAAGCGACTGAAACTGGTCGAGGCATTCATCGAATCGGGTGCCCGCCCGGAATGGATGATCCTCGAGGTCATCCCGGTCATCCCGCCGGAACTGCGTCCGCTGGTTCCCCTGGACGGCGGCCGGTTCGCCACCTCCGACCTGAACGACCTCTATCGCCGCGTCATCAACCGCAACAACCGCCTGAAGCGCCTGATCGAGCTGCGCGCGCCCGAGATCATCGTGCGCAACGAAAAACGCATGCTCCAGGAATCGGTCGATGCGCTGTTCGACAACGGGCGGCGCGGTCGCGCCATTACCGGCACCAACAAGCGGCCCCTGAAATCGCTCTCCGACATGCTCAAGGGCAAGCAGGGGCGGTTCCGCCAGAACCTGCTCGGCAAGCGCGTCGACTATTCGGGCCGTTCGGTGATCGTCGTCGGGCCTGAGTTGATGCTGCATCAATGCGGGTTGCCGAAGAAGATGGCCTTAGAGTTGTTCAAGCCGTTCATCTACGCCAAGCTCGAACTCTATGGCATGGCGACGACCATTAAGGCGGCCAAGCGCATGCTCGAAAAGGAGCGTCTCGAGGTTTGGGATATTCTCGAGGAGGTCATCCGCGAGCACCCGGTCCTGTTGAACCGGGCGCCGACCTTGCACCGTCTCGGCATTCAGGCTTTTGAGCCGGTCCTCATCGAGGGTAAGGCGATCCAACTGCATCCGCTGGTTTGTGCTGCTTTCAATGCGGACTTCGATGGCGACCAGATGGCCGTTCACGTACCGCTCAGCCTGGAAGCACAGCTCGAGGCCCGTGTTCTCATGATGTCGACCAACAACATCCTGAGCCCGGCCAACGGCAAGCCGATCATCGTGCCGTCCCAGGACATCGTACTCGGTCTTTACTACCTCACCATGGAACACGAGGGCGAGAAGGGCGAGGGTATGGTCTTCCGCGACGTCGGTGAGATCCAACAGGCACTCGATGCCGGCGCCGTCAGCCTGCACGCCAAGATCGAATCCCGTTACGAGACGGTCGACGAAGCCGGTGAACCGATCACCCAACGGGTCAAGACGACGCCCGGCCGCATGTTGCTCAGCGAGATCCTGCCGCGTAACACCAACATCTCCCTCGATCTGGTCAACCGCCTGTTGACCAAGAAGGAGATCACGACGGTGATCGACGAGGTCTATCGTCATTGTGGCCAGAAGACGACCGTCATCTTCGCCGACCGCATGATGGGGCTCGGCTTCGGCTACGCCTGCCGGGCCGGCATTTCATTCGGCAAGGACGACCTGATCATCCCCGATGAGAAGGAAGGCTTGGTCCACGAGACGGAAAGTCTGGTCAAGCAGTATGAACAGCAATACCTGGACGGCCTCATCACCCAGGGTGAGAAGTACAACAAGGTCGTCGACGCCTGGTCGCACTGCACGGACCGGGTCGCCGAGGAGATGATGAAGGGGATCGCCGGCAACGACGACGGCACCAGCTTCAACTCCGTCTACATGATGGCCCATTCCGGTGCCCGTGGCTCCGCCGCGCAGATGAAGCAGCTGGCGGGCATGCGCGGCCTGATGGCCAAGCCGTCCGGTGAGATCATCGAGACGCCGATCATCTCCAACTTCAAGGAAGGCCTGACCGTGCTCGAGTACTTCAACTCGACCCACGGCGCCCGCAAGGGGCTGGCGGACACCGCCTTGAAGACCGCCAACTCCGGTTATCTGACCCGCCGTCTCGTCGATGTCGCTCAAGACTGCATCATCGTCGAGGACGATTGCGGTACCACGGATGGGATCACGGTCGGTGCCATCATCGAAGGCGGTGAGGAAATTGCACCGCTTTCGGAACGTACCCTCGGGCGTATGGCCGCCGCCGATGTTCTGCACCCCGAAACCGGAGAGGTGGTTATCGCCGCCGGTGACTTGGTGACGGAGGAAGGCGCTCTGGCGATCGAGGAAGCGGAAGTCGAATCGGTGAAGATCCGTTCGGTCCTCACCTGCGAGACCAAGGAAGGCGTCTGCGCCAAGTGTTACGGCCGTGACCTGGCCCGCGGAACCTCCGTCAACCAAGGCGAGGCGGTCGGTGTCATCGCCGCCCAGTCGATCGGTGAGCCGGGAACTCAGCTGACCATGCGGACGTTCCACATCGGTGGTGCCGTTCAGCGCGGCGCCGAACAGTCGAGCGTCGAATCGTCAGTCAAGGGTTCGGTCGTCTTCTCCAACTGCAACACGGTCAAGAACTCAGACGGCCTTCTCGTGTTGATGAGCCGAAACGGCGAAATCGCCATCATCGACGACCAGAAACGCGAGCGGGCGCGCCACCGGATTCCGTTCGGTGCGCGGATTCTCATCAAGGACAAGGCCAAGGTCGAACGCGGCGACAAACTCGCCGAGTGGGACCCCTATACGTTGCCGATCGTCACCGAGAAGGAAGGTGTCGTGAACTTCGTCGACCTCCAGGAAAACGTATCCGTTACCGAACGCATGGACGAGGCCACGGGTATCGCGTCGAAGGTCGTCATCGACTGGAAGCAGCAGCCCAAGGGCGCCGACTTGAAGCCGCGGATCACGCTTCGCGACAACAAGGGTGAGGTTGTCACCCTCGACAACGGTCTAGAGGCCCGTTACTTCCTGTCGGTCGATGCCATACTTTCGGTGGAGGCCGGTCAGAAGGTCCACGCCGGTGACGTGCTGGCCAGAATCCCGCGCGAATCGGCGAAGACCCGCGACATCACCGGTGGTCTGCCGCGCGTTGCCGAACTGTTCGAAGCCCGCAAGCCGAAAGACCACGCGATCATCGCCGAAAACGAAGGCCGCGTCGAATTCGGCAAGGATTACAAGAACAAGCGGCGAATCGTCGTGGTTCCGACCGAGGGTGACGGCGGTCCCGTCGAATACCTGGTGCCGAAGGGTAAGCACATCTCGGTTCAGGAGGGCGATTACGTCCAGATCGGCGACCCGTTGATGGATGGAAACCCGGTGCCGCATGACATCCTCAGGGTCCTCGGCGTCGAGGCCTTGGCCGAATACCTGATCAACGAAATTCAGGACGTCTACCGGCTGCAGGGCGTCAAGATCAACGACAAGCACATCGAGGTGATCGTCCGCCAGATGCTGCAGAAGGTCGAGATCACCTCCGGTGGCGACACCACCTACTTGATCGGCGAACTGGCAGACCGCCAGGAATTCGACCGGGTCAACGAGAAGACCAAGGAGGAGGGCGGTAAGCCGGCCGAAGCCATCCCGGTGCTCCAGGGTATTACCAAGGCCAGCTTGCAGACCCATTCCTTCATTTCGGCGGCCTCGTTCCAGGAGACGACTCGGGTCCTCACCGAAGCGGCCGTTTCCGGCAAGATCGACGAACTCGTCGGTCTCAAGGAAAACGTCATCGTCGGCCGCCCGATTCCGGCGGGTACCGGTGCGGTCATGAACCGCTACCGGGAAGTCGCCGGCGAGCGCGACCGCGAAATGGAGGCCATCCAGCGCGAAGAAGAGGCCAAGTTGGCCGCCGAATTGGGTGCCGAAGCAGCCGAGGAAGAGGTCGTCGCCGAAGCCAGCGAGTAGCCTCAGGCCCGTCTTCAGGACCGGCGGTTCGCGGCCGACGCGAACCGCCGGAACCTCGCCGGAACCTATTGAAAAATTGCGGATTTTAGTGCTTGACGGTTGATCGGGCGCTATCTATATTCCGCCCCACTTCGCGGGGGCTGGTGGTAGTCCATACGGTCTAGACGCAGCCCGAAAGCGAACCGAACGAAAAATTTGCTGAAGTGTCTCGGGTAACTGGGTGCGCCCGGGATCGTTTTTATCAGGCCACTCAAACACTTACGGGGTGTCGCGCAATTGACCCCGTGGAGCTTGTTGTGAGCAGATTTTGTGCACTTCGGTGCTTAGAGCCCGGCGGGGGCCGCCGGAAAGGAATGGAAGACGCGAATGCCGACGATTAACCAACTGATCCGCAAGCCGCGGAAATCGCCAGAGCAGCGAAACAAGGTGCCGGCCCTCGAGGCTTGTCCTCAAAAACGGGGTGTCTGCACCCGCGTCTACACGACGACGCCGAAGAAGCCGAACTCGGCGCTGCGGAAAGTGGCCCGGGTGCGCCTGACCAACGGTTTCGAGGTCACCAGCTACATCCCGGGCGAAGGCCATAACCTGCAGGAGCACTCGGTGGTCATGATTCGCGGCGGCCGTGTCAAGGACCTTCCCGGCGTCCGCTACCACATCATCCGCGGCACCTTGGATACGCAGGGTGTGTCTGACCGGCGTCAGCGTCGCTCCAAATACGGCGCCAAACGTCCGAAGTAAGGAACAAGCATATGTCTCGTCGTCATTCAGCCGATAAGCGCCAAATCCTTCCGGATCCGAAATACAAGGATCTCGTCATCGCAAAATTCACCAACGGTTTGATGTTGGACGGCAAGAAATCCGCCGCCGAACGGATCATCTACGGTGCCATGGACGTGATCGAAGGGAAGACGGGCAACGATCCGCTGAAGGTGTTTCACGAGGCCATCGACAACGTCAAGCCGGCGGGCGAGGTGCGCTCCCGCCGTGTTGGTGGCGCCACCTACCAGGTTCCTGTCGAGGTTCGTTCCGAGCGCCGTCAGGCGCTGGCCATTCGCTGGATCATCGACCTCGCCCGCAAGCGTTCGGAAAACACCATGGTGGACCGGCTTTCGGGCGAACTGCTTGACGCCGCAAACAATCGGGGGGCTGCGGTCAAGAAACGCGAAGATACGCACAAGATGGCGGAGGCCAACAAGGCCTTCTCCCATTATCGATGGTAGTCTGAAAGGCTGGATACGACGATGGCTCGCGTTACCCCACTCGATAAATACCGGAACATCGGCATCATGGCCCACATCGATGCCGGCAAAACCACGACCACCGAGCGGATCCTCTACTACACGGGGAAATCCTACAAAATCGGCGAAGTTCATGACGGTAACGCCACCATGGACTGGATGGAGCAGGAGCAGGAACGCGGCATCACCATCACGTCTGCCGCGACGACCACGTTTTGGCGCGATTACCGGGTCAACATCATCGATACACCCGGCCACGTCGACTTCACCATTGAGGTCGAGCGTTCGCTCCGGGTTCTCGACGGCGCCGTCGCCGTCTTCGACAGTGTCGCTGGTGTCGAACCGCAGTCGGAAACGGTCTGGCGCCAAGCCGACAAATACGGCGTGCCTCGCCTTTGTTACGTCAACAAGATGGACCGAATCGGCGCCGATTTTTATCGCTGCGTCGAGATGATCGAGGACCGCCTGGGCGCCAATCCGCTGGTCCTTCAGTTGCCCATCGGCGCCGAAGCTGACTTCACCGGCGTCGTCGACCTGATCGGCATGAAGGCGATCATCTGGGACGAAGAGACCCTGGGTGCCAAGTTCCATGACGAGGAAATTCCGGGAGATCTCGCCGATCGGGCGCAGGAATACCGCGAAAAGCTCGTCGAGACGGCGCTCGAGCAGGACGACGATGCTCTCGAGGCCTATCTCGAAGGCAACGAGCCCGATGAGGCGACGCTGGTCAAGTGCATCCGCAAAGGCACCATCGACAGCGCCTTCGTGCCGGTGCTCCTCGGATCGGCCTTCAAGAACAAAGGCGTACAGCCGCTGCTCGATGCGGTCGTCGATTACATGCCGAGCCCGACCCACGTTGCGGCGATCAAGGGTGTCAAGGTTGGCAGCGACGAGGAGATCGAGCGTCACAATTCGGACGACGAACCGTTCTCGGCTCTCGCCTTCAAAATCATGAACGATCCCTTTGTTGGGTCATTGAGCTTCATCCGCGTTTATTCCGGCATTCTCGAGAGCGGTAAAAGCGTGATGAACACGGTCAAGGGCAAGCGTGAGCGCGTCGGCCGCATGTTGTTGATGCACGCCAACTCGCGCGAAGAGATCAAAGAGGCCCATGCCGGCGACATCGTCGCTCTGGTCGGTCTCAAGCAGACGACCACCGGCGATACGCTGAGTGATGCTGACAACGAGGTCATCCTCGAGCGCATGGAGTTCCCGGATCCCGTTATTGAGATTGCGGTAGAGCCGAAGACCAAGAGCGACCAGGAAAAGATGGCGACGGCCCTGCAGAGGCTTGCCGCCGAAGATCCGTCGTTCCAGGTGTCGACCGACCAGGAAAGCGGGCAGACCGTCATCAAGGGCATGGGCGAACTTCACCTGGAGATTATCGTCGATCGCATGTTGCGCGAATTCAAGGTCGACGCCAACATCGGCCAGCCCCAGGTCGCCTATCGCGAGACCATCTCGCGCGAAGCCGACATCGATTACACCCACAAGAAACAGACCGGCGGCTCCGGGCAGTTCGCCCGCGTCAAGATCAAGTTCGAGCCGATGGAATCCGGTTCCGGATTCGAGTTTGAAAACAAGGTCGTTGGCGGCAACGTGCCGCGGGAGTTCATTCCCGGCGTCGAGAAGGGGTTGTCGAGCGCCATGGATTCTGGCGTGTTATCCGGGTTCCCGGTGACCGACGTCAAGGCGACACTTTACGACGGCGCTTCGCACGACGTCGATTCGAGCGTCATGGCCTTCGAGATCGCCGCCCGCGCTGCCTTCCGCGAAGGTTGCCAGAAAGCCGGCCCGCAACTGCTTGAGCCGGTGATGCGGGTCGAAGTGGTGACGCCGGAAGACTACATGGGCGACATCATCGGTGATCTGAACAGCCGTCGGGGCCGTGTCGAGGGCATGGATCAGCGTGGAAATGCACGGGTCGTCAACGCTTTTGCACCGCTGGCGACGATGTTCGGCTACGTCAACACGCTGCGTTCGCTCAGTCAGGGGCGCGCCCAGTACACCATGCATTTCGACCACTATGCGGTGGTCCCCAACCAAGTATCGGAAGAAATTCAAGCCCGTCTTGCCGGTTGATGGCGGGGTTCGGTCCTAACCACGGTTTTTACGGAAAATAGAGAGCGATGGCCAAGGAGAAGTTTGAGCGGACGAAGCCGCACTGCAACATCGGCACGATTGGTCATGTCGATCATGGCAAGACGACGTTGACGGCATCGATCACGAAGGTGATGGCGG
>Ga0056114_1000298_pt1 | contig 15705 bp, 11 predicted proteins | sample WorMetHERISLAND1_FD_77005 | JGI IMG/M metagenome (GOLD analysis project Ga0056114, IMG submission 77005) | Marine gutless worms symbiont microbial communities from Max Planck institute for Marine Microbiology, Germany - Olavius loisae HERON... ...
ATATCTCGAAAACGGTAACAGATACGGCCAAAGTTACTATTAGTGACTAATAGGAAGTCGCACATGGGCTTTCGATTGACACCAACATCGATGACCTTGGATGACCTTGAACTGGTGTAAGATCAAATTTTGTGGTAATTTCGCGTGATTTCTCGACTTTGCAGGGTGTCTACAAATTTAACTGAACAAATTTCCAAGAGATTTCCAGGATTCCAGCAGGGATTTCAATAAAAATCCAGGACATGTTTGCATTGTTTCAGCCTGCTATGCAATGTACCAAGTCTACTAGTTTGCCTAAATATCGAACAAAAACATGATACGCACAACATGGGGCCATGGCAAAGATAAAAAAGGGTGACCAGTTTCTTAAATAAGCAATCCGGTACCCAGTTTTATCATGACTGGAAACCAATTAAGTCAATCATCGACATTTTGCACAAAAATTTCCAGGAGGACCATACAAATTCCAGGAGATTTCCAGGATTTCCAGGAGGGTTTTTAAATTCCAGTAGATTTCCAGGATTTCCAGGTGTTGTAGACACCCTGCTTTGGGAGGCAACCACAGCTAAACGAATGAAGACAGACCTGTAATGTCAGCGAGGAATTGTAGCCCATTAAATGCAATTTTCAGCGGTGTATAGATTACATCAATATCTAATGGCATTCCGCAGCTAGGGGGCGTCAAACAAGGAAGGGCTGGGTAAAATCAGCAGTTTTCTATATTTAACCGTGAATATCTCTAAAACGGTAGCAGATACGGCTAAAGTTACTATTAATGACTAATATGAATTCACATATGGGCTTTTGATTGACACCAAGATCGATGACCTTGGATGACCTTGAACCGCTGTAAGGTCAAATTGTCTTTGTATTCTGTTGGCATTTAGACTCAATACCATTCGCCACATGGCGCTGCATGACAGCTGATGCATTCTACGATAATGTGGAGTGATTTATCATGTTTCGGTAACAAAAAACTAGTATATCTATAGTTATTAATGTAATATTATTCAGTATGAAGCTGACTAAATAGTACTAACTACTATACGTACTTGTAATTTGAATACGAAACTCACAAAATACCGAATTTCAAGCTGTATGTAACCATAATAAACGCACTGAATGTTCGTTTGTACGCGACGTAAAACTGAAATCATCACCATCATCATTATCGTTTCTATGAATTTCTTCAGGGTGAATTTGGAATGCTGTTGCGTCGCGCGGGTTTCTCAGCCACAGCTGAGGTTTCTTGTTTTTATCTTTGTCCTATTGTTAAGAAATTGTTTTGCAAATTTTCTATTGAACAAATATTGGTTTTTGTCGTAATGTAGTGTCAATATGTACACGTCGTAGATGACTGAGAGTCAGCTCAAGAGTGCAGTACAGAGTTACAAGTCCTCACTGAACAGAAAAACACTGCCAGAAAATTTTGAGTCTTAAGTAAATGTTTGAACGTGGCCAATAATGAAGAATGTCCGACAGCATCTGGTAAGTTGTTCCATGTGAATGGTGAATGATCCAGCAACAGCAAAGTACTGACAGGCGTGAGGCTGGCAAGATCAGACCGAGTGCAGACGACATCATGATTACACACTGCAGTTAGGTCTTAAAGATTAGTACCTGACTTTAGTTAGACCAGTACATTAACCTCAAACCAAGTGAGAGCAAACTGCAGTGGATGAGTGAGAGAGTGGTTTGCCTGAATCAAAGTGTTGATGGCGAGAGAGATGATATCCAGCTCGACACAGACAGTGCTGTAGCAGCCAGGCTTGTTGATCTCAACACTGAAGCCTTCGTCAAACTCCGTCATCAACCTAACACCATCGACGTATAATAATGACACTGGCCTTCAATTGATAGACAGTAATAATATCATCAACAATAGATCCGTACAGTGCCACAAATCCATGCCAGTAACACTTGGGGGATGACAAAGTGAGTCTAAACAGTAGGGAATGATTTTTGACAGTAAAATTTATCAAGTAGTTTGAGTTGCAAACAGCAGCAGATGCACTGATAGAACAAGCACATCAAGCTACTTTGGTCTGTGTCAGACAAGCAGACAATCTAGTCCTCTCATGGACAGCAAGTTACAGAGATTTGGACAAACACAAACTATAAATTCAAAAAAAGAGTTTCAGGAAAGTCAAGTGCAGTTTCTCAGTCAGAGACATGGCTTGTGGGCAGATACAAAGACTCTAATGCATGTCTGAGTCATACACTGAGACCAACAGATCTCACTGGTAACATTTAATTAGGAAGGACATCAACCAACCAATCAATGAGTAGTCAGTCAGTCAATCAAAGCACTACATGTCTACCAGTTTCATTACAACACACACCAACAAACAATGACTGACATTAAACCACATCATCATTATCATCATCAGTTACTGGATTTCTCTTAGAATTTTAATTTCCAAATTATATGAAAACAAAAGTCCAAAACCAACAATGTTGTTTTGTCAAAGGTAATAAACTACACAACATTCAACACTTCATACCTGTTGTCATCAGCCTCCTTGCCGCCGAGGTCTGGTCGTTCAGACAACGAACACCACAACAGATGACTGTGTTTCTGAAGATGACGTGCGTAGAACAAGTCACAACCAAACATGGTCGTGTCCTTCGGCAAGTTGCCCAACGGCACATGAAGGTATCGACACTGCTCCAGTCTCGCCTACATCACAGGTTCAACACTGCAGCAATATGGCAATAACAACAAATAACAAATTTCAGACAATTTCAGACAAAATAAGTATTATATCGTAAAGTCTAGAGTTGTTTCAATAATTCACTTTATTATAAATAACCAATTCACATTCTACACCAGGAATGTATACAAAGCTTTGGTTGCATTCTGTGAGAATAGCTGTAGAATTTGACAATGCAGCAACAAAATCTGGTCAGATGAAATGCAGTCAGTGTATGAAATATGGTAAGTAAAATACAAATCACAACAGATTTCTGCAAAAACTAACTGTACAGAAGAAAGAGACTATTTAGTCGACTCAGGATTTGGACGTAATTCCGCGATTTCGCATGTAAATATATTTTTGCCCATTCTATTTACATGATTTCAAACTGCACAAATGCTACAGTAACTGCAGTTTCACAAACATCTAAACTAAGTGACTTCACTGCACAGATGTAAACATCATTGCATCAACATGTCATTAAACAAAAATTATGCTTCCACCACCTCAGTGACAGGCCAATCACAAGTTCTCGTTGCCAACACAAAATACCATAACAAGCAGTAGTGATGTTCGTGACCTTCAATTTCATGTTACTATTTACCTCACAAAAATGTGAAATAACAGACATGCAAATATTAAGGATTTTACAGAGTTTAAAGCAGCATTTGTATGATACATACATGCATGACGATGTTGGCATCGAGATAATGTTGTACTATCAACCTGGCTCCAACTCTCTGCCAATCCAACACTCCATACACATTGTCCCTACATACCAACCAACATAAACACATCACAGCGCAAAATTAGCCATTGCAACTGTATACATTAAGTCAGGTGTCATCGTTTTTCACGTCCAGCAACATGTAAATCTTGTGATGTATCAAAAACCATTTATGCTTTCACAGCAGTGTGTAGACATTTCATGTACGTCTCTACAAAATGCATTCGCAATCACAATGAGTAGTTCTGTGTTAACAGCTGGAGATCATTCCACGCAACAGTTAAGTTCTCCAGGACAAAATGCTTTCTTTTCCAGGTATTATTTACCTGGTTAAATCGCCAAATATACACTTTCGTATACTGTAAACACCTTACTGTGCACAGAAGCTCACAACGAAATAATGTCCATAAGCTACCAAACACACAACATCTTTAGGGAACTACTCTTGTATTCTAATTAATTATATAGTACAAAGTTCATAGATTGAGTCAGTTATTATGCTAACTCTTTTAACTTTCCAGGTCACTAATGTCACTATCCAGGATTTTCAAGATTTTGAAAATTTGTAGTTTAAATTCTATAACTCTCTATTATCAGTACGAACCCTGCTACAACAGAGCGTTGTTAGACCAAAAACACAGACACCTCTCACAAAGAATGTCACATTACTGACACTGACACATAGTATAAGTGATCTCCTCATGTGTGGAAGACGCCGAGGCTCTGGTCAGTGACTACATCTCCACATCATACAAGACCAGCAAACTACAAGCCATCAAAAGTCACACTTTGGTATCTGCTTGACGCTTGAACTTACTGCACTGATGACAAGTGTAACACTGCGCTGTACATAACAAGGTACACAGCTAGTACAATGAAAAAGATTAATCAGTACAAGCACACAAGATGTCAATCCGAGAAATAACATCTTACTCTTCAGAAATGTGCATCGGTACCAGTGGAAAGTCGGCGATTGCAGGCATGCTCGCAATTAACCACTGAAGGTCTGCAACACAGCAGTAAACAGCACAAAAACAGACTGAGTTAACAAGCCCAGCATAGTATAAACAAAGTATATATATGGCCATCAACATAACGGCTTCCTCTTGAACCACTGAAATGACTGATGAAAGACAATACAGCAAAACTTCATTAGTACGGACCCTTATAACAGACACTCAGTTAATAAGAACTCTTGGAGATGACAGAGAGTGGGTAAAGATGCCAGTTGCACCTTGGCACGAGTGAACTGCTATGAACGTTGGTCCACGCTTCTCGTTCTTGTAGTCTGCCATGAGACGCTGCAGGCCGCGGTAGACATGTCGCACGTCGGTCTCCACACGTATGTCAAAGCTGTATGGACCGACTGGAAGCAGTTCAGCCGAGCCAGCCGGCAACCCAGACAACCTGAATATATTACAACTCTGTCACTAGACTGTAACAACGTGGCTTGAAGGTTCAACTGAAACAGACTGTGCTTACACAGTAAATGCTGGACAAGAGCTAGAAGCACGTTGTGCTGTGAGCATGAAGGCATCAGAACCACGTAACAGTGGAATGGGTGAAACGACATGTAATTATTGTGTACAGTCAAAGGACGACACAACTCATTCCAAACATTTCAGACGAACATTTTACAGTTGCCTGTGTAGCATACAGTGCACTAGTTCAGCTTCAGTTTATCACACAAACACATTCAGCAGTTCATTATGACAATGCACTGTAATCTGACTGCTGAAATGATCGTTTCAACAGTGAAAAGCACCACAGACTTGGCAGCATGTTCTGCAGCGAAGAGATTCGTCATGTTTGGCATCTGATTTGTCCGCACAGTATCAATGACGTACACTGATGCCTTCTTTGATGCAGGAAAGAACAGACCGTACATCTGCTTCTGACCGCTGACAACGTTTACATACAATATTACCTACTAGTAAATAATGGAGCAAGATTTTCAAAATGCACACACAGTCATGCACACTTCCTGAATGGATAACACTGGCTGTAACTGGCAGAGGTTATTCTGAAATAAATACACAGAGAATAATATTTACTTCACTGATACTACAACATTGCCAGAAGCACAAACGTCAATAGAGGATCCAGTAGTGATGAGTAGGTTCAACTGCCTGCTCGATTACATTATAGGTCATTACAAAGACGATCTTCCCAGCCAATCTCTTGACTGGCACAATACACCCAGACTTCTCAACCAATCACTTGGCTGATAATGGCAATCTTACTAAACATTACCGTGAAGAACCACACAAAGCAACCAAACTACTGACAAACTAAAGCAGACAGAACTAAAGACTGGTTTACGTGGTTCATGAAGCATCAGCTCAGAACTGACAGCAAAGTTGCTACTTCAAAATAATAACACATGAATTGCCCTCAATAGACGGCATATACCCGACAAAGGCCCGTGGATATGGGTGAAGTGTGACAGTGGACACTGAACCTCACAAATATTGTAGGACTCTGGCAAAAAGTCAGGCTATGGATAAATCACGTGTCACACAATTTTAGCTGTGGGTGCCTTGTTCCCTTCTCAGGGATTAACCACTGCTAAGTATAGACTTACTATGAAACTTTCTGAGTTAATCTGCTTCTCAACAAACAAACAAAATCATAGCATTATTAGCATTATCCTCCAACATTGTTGGAGATAATAAGCTAATCACAACATTGAACCAGAGTCACCTAGCATGATGATACAAATAGAGGTGCTTGATGGTGCCAGCTTCAAGGTACGAATGCTTCGCCAACGTCAGGAACTCCAGCTGGTCCAGTTCAAATGTGTCCGTCTCCTGCAACAGTAACGTTCAGTACACAGGCTTTTCACTGTCCTGTCCATGCCGATGTACAGTGCTAACTTGCTAAGCATAAGATGTGTCATACAAGTATTTCTACGAGTAGTACATATAAGATTTGGCATACCAACCGATATCGTATTTATTATACGCTACTAAGGGTCGTCGAAGGGTCAATTACATTGTCAGTGTGACTGTGCTCTCGTCAAAAGTCACTACTGGCGGCAGTAAACAGATTTTCGATGTTTTTTGAATGCTGAAGTCGACTGCTGCTTCTTGAGGTCAGTTGGCAATTGGTTCCACGCCTGAGATGTGGCAATCATCAATGTAGTGTATACAGTAGTTCACATCTCATCAATTACCTGTCAGTTGGAATCCACAGCTGTAAACCTGTACAAATGTGAGTTGTTAACTATTAGTGTTGTGGATTGTAATAATTACAGACAGTGAATTCCTTCCGATGGAAGTCATTAACTGGATGAAGAAAGACAAGAATCCAGTGATTGCTGCTGGTGTCATGAATGGTTGTCAATTCATATTAAAATTTAGTAGAAATCACATCACATTAATCAACAAAACAACAATGTTCACTGAGAGAATATAATGACTGTAAAACGTCTCTGTGAATCAGTCAAGAAAACCTCGCAATGATCAGTTTTAGCTAACAGCTCACAGTAATCACGGCTTTCCTGCGTCTGGTTCTAGTCACAAGGCACTTGTTACATTAGAACTACGACAGTACATCAACACAGCCAATGCCATAGACAAGACCACTGAGTTGAACAAGGTTCAATATGGTGCTCTGCTCATATCTGCTCAACACATTAGAGGTTATTTCACAGACAATCTTCCCAGCCAATCAACACACAACTGATTGCTTTAAATGTTAATGATAAAACGTGACAAAACAACTGAACGTACTCGGCGCAGTGCGTCGGCGACCTGTCGGCTGACAGCACAAACGCAGCCAAGATTCAGCACTGCACGGAACAGCAGCGGCACCTGCGCCTCGTAGACACCTTCCACGTCCGGCGATAACAAGTCGGCGTTTATTTCACTGAAACACGCGCGAGCTCACAATAGAATATTCACTCACTAAGACCAAACATTACAGACTGTCGACATTCTAGGTACACAAAACCACATAAAACATTTTAGAATTAAAGTCACAAAATTATACTATTATTACACAACTTCGTTTTCGTCACTCAAAACTTACAACAAGTGACTACATTTTGGGCACTTTTCCCATTTTTCTATTGCAAAATGTGTTTTCATGGTACTATTTCCACTGCTGTCAAATCTTGCATACATCACACAAATGTCACATACTTCATGTGGTCGATGTAGATATGCTCCGGGACAGAATATTCATACAGATTATAGACAGGATGAGACCGCGGCAGCAGGCGATTCACCTTCCTCCACACTGCACCACAGACGTACCATACACAATTCTGTTTAAGCCACAAACAATTTGTGATCACAGAAAACAATATCGTTCTGAATGAAATGCTTTGAACTGTCTGTGGCTTCTGCAGCCCCGCCGCACATTATACACTGCTATTAACAGGCAGTAGCAGGAGACAATATGTCAAATGATGATCTCTGGAGGCTGCACACATGTCAGTCCAGACGATGAAGTACACTGGTATATATCAACTTAAACTTTCATTTATAACACAATACATTAATTAACTAGATCTGGGTGAGAAATAATTAACAGTTCCTCGACACAATTTTAAGCCATCTATCAGGAATTTATATACACAGCCAGCATGAATGTTAACTGCATAGAACCAACGATCCAGGAAACAGTCAACAGCTAAAGCTAAAGCACATATGAAAACTAAGAATCCATCTGGACAGAGGAGCAGGGTTCAGTTTGCCGACATTGCTAACTCAGTCAGCACAATGCTCACTCAGCAGATGTGTGTAACATTTATCAACAGCCTAGAAGTACTAACCAGTCACCAGCATGCAACTGATGAATTTCTTGTTTTCACTGTGATTTTACTAGGGCTGCAGATTTTAACGATTAATTTGACGATTAATCGTTAAAAATTTTTAACCATTAAAATTTTTGATAACAATTAATCGCCGTCACCTTTTTCTTACTTATTTATTACGCATGAGTTAACCAAGGAAGTATAAAAATTTATATTATTCTTCTATGGGGCTCAAAATGTAAACAAAACTAAGTAAACAAAATGGCGTCCGATGTAGATTGTAAACAAAATCAAGCTACGTGCAGTAAAAAAACATAACCCTAAGTACAAACACAGTTACACAAAGCATTAAACATATTTTAATTTTATTATTTTCCGTGGCACAAGGCCCATAACACGCTACAAAATTAACTAAAATTAACTATTAATTAATCGTTAATTATTACAAACTTAACTAATAAAATTTTTTTTAATCATTAAAAGCCATAGATTTTACTATTTAGTGTAAAGGTAACAGCCGTGTACATTAGTCATAACGGCACTACACAACTTTAAGATAAATTACGTGACATATAAGAGAACATGCAGTCTACAGTTCTGTCTTAACTCATCTGGTTCATGCAAATGTACTACAAGATAAAGAATGATAAAATGAATCGTACTTGCGCCCTCTCCTTCCTTCGGCGTCTTCTGATTGACGTAGAAAATGTGCGGCACAATCAGTTTGATGGCGTGTAAGTCGGCGCCAATGACAGCCCACAGTCTGTACACGCCGGGGTCACTAGTCTCAGCTATCTCCACCACCTGCCATGGTGCATCTAGAAGGGTCTGGGCGGTACGCCGCAAGAAGCCTCCAATACCAGACCCAGCATACACTCCACTGGCAGTACCACCGCTACCACTGCCTCCCGACAGATCAGACAGGTCCACACGACGACGTTTCCGCCGTTCCTGCCTCTGAGCAGCTTGAAAAGACCATTTCTTCTTCTGGTATGCAAGCCATGCTTGGAGTTCCTCCTACAGATGCGCAAACGATGAAATCAATTTGATGATCAAACTCGCTGTGTCATCAGCAAACGTGTTAGATGTACATTATTCATGCAAGGTAACAGTTATATGACTGTATATATGTGGTGTCCATGACAACACGTTCTATGTGCAGCATCACATTTATCACATCAACTTCATCGGCAGTTGACGAGCTCCAGTGAGCATTGCCGTGAATAGCATCAGAAAAAACAGACGGCTGCTCAAAACTTTTTGCAACAATTGTCTCTTGAGATCAACAGGGGAAACTGATAAAGACAAGTTCAGCTGGAAAGTACCAGTTACAGAGGGACATCTGTATGTTTTTCTGACAGTCTTAGACAGCAATGTACTCCCACGATAATAAACCCAAAACAGTTAACTAAACTGATGAAAAATGCCAATTAAATCTTGCATGAAAAAGCCAACAAAGCACTGTAGAGTGACAAGCTTACTCGTGAGTGGCCCATTGTAGGCGGTGGTCCCAGCACTGTGCGCCAGTTCTGACTGAAGTCTTCATGAGAAGACACGGCATGATTCTTTCTCTTGTGACTGACACTGACAACTGGTCGAGAGGCAGCCGTGTGGCTAGCACCAGCCACAGCCAGGTCTTCAATATCATCAACAGTTGTCTCCGTAGGGCACGACGCTTCCTCCGACAACTGTTCTGATGACTATACACGTCAACACAAACATAACATTAGCAATTAGGAAATGACAATTGTCTGCAATAATTGATTTCACGTCAGCAGAATGACTTTTGATCTGCTATATTAACTCTAAATACACAGACTATTTTAAAAACTCCAAGTTCAAGGCAGTGGCAGTGGTTTTTGCACACTAGAATAATTTTGGTAAGATGCCCCAATTACTTAGCAGTGCTTGATCAAAGAGCACATGCTATGCTGGCATGGCATCCAGCATTCAATCCAGTCCTGTCGCACCATTTGTGTGCCTGCAAAACTTAACTAACATCTCAATGAGATCCCTGATAGTCTGAGACATGACAGAATTTAAACACCAAAGTGAATCAGGTGGACCCAAACTGCTGTGTTTTAAGCTGGTCAGCTCCAAAGGACGTCAAGTCTTAAGCAAGGTGACCACTTAGTTGCGGAGCCCAAACCGGGACACTTTCTAAAACCCATACCTTACCTGCGTAACATGCTTTGAAATATTAAATTCATGCAATATGCCTGCAATGGGCTAATGTGTACTGCGCAGATTTTTTTTATGTCAAAGACAATCGCTAAGTAGGCGGGAGGCCTATACATCAGTTTAACCATCAATAAAATCATAAGTGATCGAGATAGAGCCAACACATAAAAGTCCACAAAACTGTCAAAATCGAAACTTATACTTCATAAATTAATACCATTTCTAACGTTTTATGGCCGCGGCCGATGCTGTATCGCCTGTCCCATTCTTTGCATTTCCATTATCTCTGGCTCCAGATAGGTCGAATGCTTTTCATTCAACAATCGATTGTTGGATTTGATGAGTACATGAAAGTCCAGGCAGAGCACGGCATGCTGATGTTTTGCGGTGATCAGAATCGTTTTAACCTCAAAGTTTCGGTTCTGACTTGCGGTTTGGCATCATTCCACTTCATGTTATTCATCGAGAAGAAAACATGCTCAATGGGCTCGTTGGCACGCGGAAGTGCTTGCGTAAACGGGAATGTACTATAGTCACAATATTGCGTCATATTCAATTTGTTTAGATGTGAAATGTTCAAATAGTTCCAACCACCGACGGCTAGTTTTAGTCCCGGTCCCGCGTATTAGAGATCATGTTATCGGTTTCAGCTCGGATAACAGAAACGACCAAACGAAGCAATGCAGTTAATTACTTGGATAGCATTATGTCCCGCCCGGGACTTCTGAAGCCAAACCGGGACATTTTGGCGTCCCGAAAAACAACGTTCGGGATTCCGGGACAGAGTATCCCAAACCGGGACTGTCCCGGAAAAACCGGGACGGTTGGTCAGCTTGGTCTTAAGAGCCATATTGATGTCCAGCGAAGCTACATGGTATCTCCTAAAAAAAGCATAATGTAGATGTCAGCAACTTAATAATCTCGGCATTAATGCCACTATTATCTCAGCACAAAGTGTAAGTAAACTTTCCTTACCAAGTCATATATACATAATGTATGATGTAATTTGCATAACTTAAAAATTCTAGTATGCTTAAAAATAGTGATCAAACATCCATTAAGCCAATTTCCAGGCAATAAGGGGTAGATTAACATTAAGAAATCGAATCCTGATTCAGAGGTCTCAATGTGAACAGGACAAAAATCACCTAAACACACAATATCCTTGCAGTGACTCCTAATGGCAATGAAAGACTAGCATTGAATTACTGAGTGCAGACAATCTATCCAGCACCTCCAGCTGCTGCTGTGGCTTTGGTGCAACACTGAACATTTCGTTGATTCGTTTCTGCTTGTAAACATCATTCTTCTCCAGCAGCTTCTTGTGCAGCCATTCTGGGTGAGCAATGCGAGGAACGGGATTGGACACCTGCACACATACAGTCCAGCCATTCTGGGTGAGCAATACGAGGCACAGGATTGGACACCTGCACACATACAGTCCAGCGATTCTGGGTGAGCGATGCGAAGCACACGATTGACGATTGGACACCTGCACACATACAGTCCAGCCATTCTGGGTGAGCAATGCGAGGCACAGGATTGGACACCTGCACACATCCACTTCATGTCAATATCACAGTCATCACAAACTGGTCAAAGTACATGGTCTGACAAGTACACAGCTGTGTTAAGAGTTGTAAGCTTGCTAAGCATTCCAGATAAAGTTGCAGTTAAATTGAGTTGAGTAGAGTTTAACATCCCATTGACACAATGGCCCTGTTGACACATTTCAGGGACAATCCACCCAGGAAATTTCTTGACTAGTGCAAAACAACCAGCCTTCTCAATTAAGCACTTGGCTGACATTGACAAAACTAGACAACTCCACAACCAAGAATAAAAGGAACAAAAAACTAAACAACCATGCAAAACTACTAAATGTAAAGCAAATAAAACTGAAGCCTTGTGTAGGGGCCATGTCTTACACCATCTGCCAGGAAACACATCGGGCCCATTATACAGGCCCCGTCAGCTGCAGAACAGGGCTGAGATGGAGGCTGTAGAGTAGACAAAGTTGCTCAGTAACTGAGAACGCTGTGAAGCTTGCTAAGCATTTCAACTGGAATCGCAGCAACAGTCATAAGATCAGCAACTCTGAAGCTGGAAATTTAAAGCTCAAATTACCGCTTGCAAAGCAGCAGGTATTGTGATTATCTTCTGAATGGCGTTGCCTAGTCTCTCAATGTAATAATCCCAGTCCAGAATCTGTATAACACATTACAGCATCTACCTTCACCATACACTAAAACACAGACAAAGTTCTTCCTCGTTCATAACACAACAAAAAGTTGCGCTCTGGCTGACAAACACTGCAGTTGTGCATTATGCAAGCTGTTTGTTTCAACATGACTAAACTGCGTTCAGTTGCTATTCATAGGTTAGTTAATACCGTACATTAAGTGGATTTCTTCATGAGATTCTAAGATACGAAGATGAGTGTCAGACTGACAGCAATACACAACGTCAACTGAATGAGAACAATGTCTCACAAACACAATACAACAGTAAACACAGCAAAGGTTTTCAGCGTGATGTATGCGGTATTTTTCAAGAAGCATAGACGTTTCAACCTCAGAGGAGTTTACAATGATGCGACTTTCCAAGGTTATTCAAGGTTATTGGAAACATGCAGCTTGATATACAATATACAAATTCCTAGCAATGTTCATAGTAACTATGGCTCTAACACAGACTATTTCCGAGATATTGTTTATGAATCAACAACACTGCGATGTCAAACAACCTTAAACGATATTTCAAATTTCAACTGTAATAAAATGGTACGGACGACATAAATTATAATCATTCTAATATAGTTTAGTAGTATACTTTTTGTGACATTGGCCACATCATTATTCCGCACATGGTGGTGGTACATTTGATTCCTAACAGCTTTTGCACACATCATTGATCGAGGGCATCAATCTTGTGCACATCTCTCTTGGTAACTGCTCAGCACTCAAGAGCCATACAGGAAAATCGGAGATTCTTGGCTTCCAGAACTGATTGGCTGCTTCACACAGCTCCAAGAGTAACGGTATTGTGACGTGAGATATTAGGAGAGCTTTGAGTTGTTAAGTAGATAAGGGAGCCAAGATAGACAAATTCTTCATCTACAGCAACACTCTGCCGTTGAACTAGTCGATGGTTCATCCTCCCTGCGGCCCAAAGCTTGAACTTTTGTCTTCTGCCAGTTCAGCTCGAGCCCGAGAGATGCGGCTTCTGATGACATCGTCTCAAGTGCAGGTACGAGGAGTTCGAGTAGCTCAGCAAGAAGAGTGACATCGTTGGCAAAGTCCAGATCTGAAGATGAGTGTGGACCAAATGACACGCCATTCATGGCTGTGTTAACAGTTCTTTCCAGCAACCAGTCCACGCCCATGGCAACAGTCTGGTGCCAACACACACCTCAATGAACACGAGATTCAGTTGTAAACCAAGCATTCTCAGGTTGTCTGTGTATGGCCGTTTTAAATCCTGAGAGATCAGAAATGTCCTTTGTAAAAGTCGATGGTCGTTATTATTGAACGAGTCTGCTGTTGAAACAAATGTTCCGAGTCCAACTGCCAGATTGACAGTGTGTTCCAGCAGAACGGCGCATCTACTCACTGCGCTCACGATAATACTCAGCTCTAAACTGACCAAGATGACAGAATTCAGTGACTAAGTGCATTTATAGCAAACTGATTCAACTTTTTACTGAAAAGTTTTATGCATAATGGTGTGGGCAAAATACAGTTATATCTGACAGAACTGCATGTGTGACAAGACAAAGTGTATATGTTGTCATGAAACACGAACAAACCGAACGGATATCGAAGTCGGTCATTCCAGGACACTTCAACCATTTCTTGAGGTAGTGTCTTGAGATGCTTGGCTCCGCCTGGAAGATCGCTAATGGTATAGCACTGCAATACAAGCAAGTAACATGAGCCGACGTGAACGTGTAGACAAGACCCCAGCAGCAACACAAACATATGAATGTATTCATGTATTGTATTCATGTTAATGGCTCTCATCATTAATCATGACCACACCGAAATACATGCCAGGAACAGTGAATATGTAAACAGTCCAGGATATTTTCCAGGGCAATTCAGATCAGCTGGAATCATTCATTATAAATACACATCAATGTCACCATTATCAATACCAATATCAACTCATAATTCCCAGCCTTTACACAGCTTACCCAGTCAAGGGTCTTCATCAATATCCTGTGGAAACTGCATCTCATGGTCTACTCTGTTTATCATAAGTACATAGGAGCGCGCATGTGGCAGAACCCAATACAAGCCATGTGAATTAGTGGTAAAGTCCTCACAAGACTACCAGCGTCCAGCAGTGACACCAAGATATGTACTGCAAAGTACAGTTAATGAAGCAAAACATTAACATATACAAACTGTCTTGAAAAACCACCTCAGTTCATTTGTTAACAGCACAGACATTCTAAATCGCAATCATTTTAAGTAATATGTGGTACCTATTATTCTGTAAGATTCAATTTAGCATTTGCTTATATTGCTTCTGTTTACATACAGAATTTTCACTTATATTTTGAGATGTCAATTACCTCACTGATAACATCACTGTTGTTCGTAAACATAAGTTCATCAAAGGAAACAAGATTATGATCAAAAATTTGAAAGAAGTGCTATACTGGAAACTCTTTATTAACTGTATCATTTCTTGAGGTCAATGGGTGACTTTGCTGACAGTTAATAAAAGAGTACATATAGCAGATAGTAACGAGAGGCGGCGTCAGTAACCGGTCAGTGACAGGGCAGCCCTGTGGCTTCTTGGAGATGATGAATCTGCAGGAGAGACCAGCGTCCTTCACCATCTGGTCACCAAGAAACTACCAGACACAATGTAACATGACACAACGTAACATTCACACACCATTTAATAAGTCAATAACTGACGGACTAAGACAAACTAAAACAATGTTCAAACAAAATGGACAATGTGATAAGTGTGACTTTCTGACAGTGAACACAATTTGTAAAACACGGTAGGAAGATGTGACATTCATGCAAAATTACACACAGATACAACAGAAACATATCGGCAAAAAAAAGTGAGACAGACAACACACCTCGGCAAGGCGTTTTGCAGTACTGATTGACGTCGACTTTTGAACACCGTAGTCTTCCAGCTTGCGAGACATGCTTCTGTTCTCAGAGATGAGGTCAAACAGTTCAGAATCTGGCATGTCACAAGCCTGGCACAGACAAGTACAGACACGCTCACACAACAGGACAGTTCACAGTCCGGCATGTCACAAGCCTGGCACAGACAAGTACAGACACGCTCACACAACAGGACAGTTC
>Ga0056114_1000300_pt1 | contig 15672 bp, 15 predicted proteins | sample WorMetHERISLAND1_FD_77005 | JGI IMG/M metagenome (GOLD analysis project Ga0056114, IMG submission 77005) | Marine gutless worms symbiont microbial communities from Max Planck institute for Marine Microbiology, Germany - Olavius loisae HERON... ...
AAGTCTGCAAGAATGTAAATGTTACAACGCTCGGCAGTTTATAACAGAGTTTATGAACAAAGATTGGAGGAAGAACAGCATCAATAGGCTGCTGGTGAAGTTCAGAACAGTCGGCAGGCGTCTGGGCAGCGGCAGACGCAGAGCGCATACTGATAAAAGCGTCGACACAGTTGAGTCGCTGTTGCTGAGTCAGGAAGACAAACCTCAGAGCCAAGAGAAATTTGACGTGAGGCGGGGGGATCCATCGATCATCAGTTTCGCAGATTATTCACAAAGTTCTGCGTCTCAAGTGCTGCAAGAAAAGGTGCGCTCAACAGCTGACTGAAGCACACAGCATGCACGCATTATTTTCGGCATGCAGTTTGAGAGACGATAACGTGATAACAAGCAAACGTACATGAAAACTGAAACATGCAAACTGTATTCTAGAGCCTTCTGAGTAATTCTGCCAAATATCATCAAAATCTATCCATATCATTTCGAGCTATACTGTTTCAAAGTTGGGCCGTTTTTGAGACACAGTGTATATACAAACAACAGGGCAGAAGCGAAATACACCGAAATATCACGCATCATAAATCTTCTAGCAGATGAAATCTGAACTGCCTGCCACTTATGCTAAGGTGAGGACAGAACAAATACTTCTAAGACAGATTGGTAATTAAATGGCGCATTAAGGACGGGCGGAATGTTGCAAATATACCGTTTCCAAATTTCAGGCGGTCGCATGTGATAGAAAACATAACATTGCAATATTGTAATATTGTAAATATTTAGGTGTGAGTTTTGTTCGACTGGACTATGGGACCAGTTTCGTCTTAGATATCCTTTGGGAAATAAAGACTGTGTGAATCACGGGAAGGAACTGTTACAGTTAGTCTACGGTAGATGTGAGTGACAAACCCCAGGGATCTCTGGCGGTGACGGGCTCTGAGCTCGGTCCAACCGGTCCGTCTCCGACTTTGTTGACGGCGTAGACGCGGAACTCGTAGACATTGTCCTCGATGAGTTCTTTGACAGGGAAGGTCCGGTCCGGCACGGGTTCCTTGGTGACGCGGATCCAGCGACTGCTCTGCCCGAGGCATCGTTCCACGTGGTAGCCAATGATTGGCGACCCGCCGTCAGACTCCGGGGCGTTCCATGACAACGTGCACGAGTCCTTGGTTACGTCGGATGCCGTCGGCGCTGACGGTGGTCCTGGCGGATCTGCAAGCAGTACCGCTTCAACACATGAGTGAGTGAGTGAGTGAACAGTTTCTTAGTGGCATATCAGCACAGTATAGGCTATATTGTGTCATACAATAGATAACACATAAAGTATGAACACATAATCACGGCATGGGTTTATGTTGCAACAAATAAGAATCCTACTTTGTCACTGACGACATCTTTACATGTCTATTCATCAGTACTATATAGGTACAGCCAATATATAATTTTAACATTATTATGCGACCCTCACTATGGGGGCCTCATTAAGTGTTGCACTCCGTTCATCTGTCCGTCCGACCTTCCGTCCGTGCCCTCTGCCTGCCTCTGTCTGTCCGTCTGTCCCGCGCCTCCGATTTTCTCGAAACAGGAAAACCACAGAAACTTCTAATTCAGTGGAACTGGACAAGATAATTTGGAAATTGGAATGCAATACGATACGATGGGATGGGATGCGGAAAGATGAGGAATCAACTGAACTAATTGAAATTAAATCGAAGAAATCGCTGCAAAGGGTGTCTTCACTGACGCTACTCACCGAACTGACTTCTCGGGGCGACAGCCTTGGACAGTTCGACGAACGGTCCCACTCCGACCTCGTTCTCGGCGGCCACCTGGAACAGGTAGGGCGTGCCGGTGTTTAGAGCGATCACCTGGTACTCCGTGTCGGTGGCCACGCCTTCTCGCTGCCACGCCCTCTTGCTGGCCTCGCGCTTCTCTATGACATACTGCTTGATGATGCAGCCACCATTGTCGCTTGGCTCTGCCCACTTTAGGTTCACTGTGTTCTCAGTCATCTCACTGACTGACAGGTTCTCCGGAACACTAGGTTTATCTGTACAGCACAAGACAGAAAAAATGTTGACTGATATAACCACTAACCTACATTCACTTCAAGTGATCAAGTGACCGAACCAGTTTTGCAAAATTTGGCTTGTGACTTCAATGATTTCTATGGGTTGGTCGTGCCCCCCACCTCCGATCTAAGGATACAGGGCTTAAAGAGTGGCAGTTATCGAGGATATGCCATCTACTGAGGTCTTTCTAGTTCTACATTATTTTTTAATGTCTACATTACTTTCCAAGATATTAGCTAAGAAAATTGGGACGCTACAATACAAACAAAAGAACAGTAGCTCAGGAAAGAGCGTCAGAGTGTCCGGATGTCAAAAATTACAAATGACGACTTAACCCGCGGTCTGGCACAGAATGCTTTATAGCTGTACCCATATGGCAACAGTGGGCGTTAAAGGGTTAACAGCAAATAACAAAACAAAGTTACAAATAACAATAATGTTCCTGAAATTTGCTACACTGCATCAAACTTGACTTCCAGAACAATACATCAATTACCCTCAGATAAAAGCTGGCTTACCGAGAACTACGACTTCGATGTCGACCTTTGCCTTTCCAAGGTCACTCTGAAGTTCCACCGTGTACTTGCCGCTGTCTGACCTTACGACCTTCGACATGGTCATTGAGGTCATGTTGGCGATGGTGTCGACCTTGAATCGCTTGGCGTCTGGCAGTTTTCCGCCCTTGAACGACCACTTTGCGCTCGGCTGAGGAACGCCCGCGAACGGGATCTCGATGGCAGTGGACGTTCCAGCCTTGAGGATGATCTTGTCCTTGTACGCGTGGTCTCCAATCGTCGGAGGAACTACGAACATAACATCGTGTATAAAAAGTAATGAGAAATTGACAACTAATATACCGACCGTATCATTGTTAAAACCTTTAATGTTCTGTGAATACCGTTATTCTTTAAAAGTGAAAATGTCACAACCACGGTACAAACGCACGCAGAACAGTGTCCTTATGATTCACTCTAGAGCACGGAACAGCAGCCTACTAACTCTGTTAAGCGCCTTTGTAGTAGCTTTCCGCCGCTTACGACGCTCTATAATTGTCTGGTTTACACTGCATTACATTACATAGCACCGGAACGACGAACGCCTAAATTTTTCACTTTTTCAGTAAGACCGTTGTGGCAAAATAACCGCAGGGCTATAACGAATATTTAAAACAAATGGAATGTTGTTGTCAAGTGGTTCATGCAATGACGGAGGGGCAGTACAGCGGGAGGCCACAATATCAACTACATGGGGTCACCACAATGCTAGCACATCAGCGAAATTCTGCACAAACTAATCGTTGTAATATGAATAAAGTTTCAATACTCACTGTACATTCAAAAGCGAATATCTCTGATCTGTAGTGTACTATGCTGCAAAAACTCAATTTCGTGCAACTAAAAAGTTTTCTGCATCTCGCCAATTTTTTGTCTAGCGTTAAAAACAGTGGCACCTTTGAATTCAGCTAATTTCTTACAAATGAAAAGGTGAACAGAAATAATTGTCTGGAACTCAAAGTATATTAAGGTTTGGAGTTTCCTTTTGGAGTCAAAGTCAATATATCAGGCTCTACCGATATGGACTTAACTGCGTGTTTTTTTGGTTTTGTGAACATTATTATTATTTTATTTTATTATTATTATTGTTGTATTATGTATCTGCTACCATGTCATGGTGAAATAAATAAAGATTATCAAAAACCGAAGTAAGTTAATTTCATGATTTCGTTTACTTACTGACGACTGAGAGAACAGCTGATGTGGAGATGTTCTCATAGACAGCCGTGTATTTGCCGACATCCTCCGAGCCAGCTTTCTCTATGATGAGGCGATGAGTTCTTCCCTCTGACACCATGTCGATTTTGTCGCCTCGGCGAAGTCGTTTGTCGTCTTTCATCCACTCAACCTTCAGTCCTGGCTTGGACAGTTCGCACTCAAACGTCGCAGTCACGTTTGCAGACGTCAGCTTGATGTCTTCTAGCTCTCGCGTGAACTTTATCTCCTCAACTGAAACATTACACCAGTATAGTTGAACACATTCGTACCAAAACTGGAAAAATAAATAGGCAGGAATCTGTCCGACAGTTGCAATATTGGCAAGCTTAGCCTACACATGCGCTGGTCGACTCCTCGTAAAGCCCGTCGCAAATGGTGAAATAAAACTGAAATAAAACACAGCATATTTTTCAACACGGCAAAACTGCTTCAGTGTTTCAGTTTCAGGGATGTGCGGACGTCTGAAATAAAACTGCAGTTAAACAATGCTGCCGGTGGTCGGCTTTATTTCACGTGTACGCACATCCCTAAAACTGAAATAAAACCACACTGTCGACGTTCGGCTGAAACGAAGCCCCGACCGTCGGCATTTTTGTTTTATTTCAGTTTTATTTCATCATGTGCGACGGGCTTGAGTGGCAAAAATTCGATTGCCAAAGCTAGGTGAAATACCCTAAGTTTGAACGTGACGTGACGTCGAACGCGGACAAGAATATCAAAAAATCTGTCCAGTTACAATGTATACATTGTCTTGTAGTATCATAATTTGCCATTAGTTGTTTTGATTACCTGCATTCAATTAAAGAACAAAATTAATAAATGACAACTAAAGAAACAACAATAGGCTAATGCAAATAAGCAGATACACAGGGTGGTCCAATGGTCAATCAAAATCATATTAGTTGCTTCAGCATTTGACATAATGGTGCATGATTCCATAATATTCACACTTACCATATTTTGAAGGTTTTGAGGGCGGTGAAGCTTGTCCCTGGCCAGCTTTGTTGACGGCGGTAACACGGAATTCACACTCCGTGTCTGGCTGCAGACCAGTTGCCACAAATTCCAGATCTTTCACGTCTTTTCCAATAACTTTCCACTTCGTTTCCAGTTTCCCTTTCATTTCCACGATGTATCCCGTGATCGGGGACCCGCCGTCACTCTCCGGGGCCTTGAAAGTTAGCGACGCTTGATTTTCGGTTCTGTCCTTGACTTCCGGTGCTTCTGGGCGTCCAGGGACCTCGAACGGGTCCTTGGCAATAAAGCGCCCAGTGGACTCCGACGGCTCCCCGACCCCGGCTGCATTCTCGGCAGCGACTCTGAACTCGTTGTCGGTGCCCTCCAGCAGGTCGTCTAAGGAGAACGTGCACGCGGTGATCGGCTTCTTGGTAACTCTGATCCACTTGGTTCCAGTGTACTTCTCGACGTGGTATCCGGTGACTGGTGATCCGCCGTCCGTCTGAGGAGCGGCCCACGTCAACTTGCACGATGTCTTCGTCACGTCAGTCGCTTTCAGGTTCTGAGGTGGACCTGGCGGATCTACACCATCGAAAACATTTTTATAATCTTAGTCATAGAATATCTATTTCTCTTTCTCTTTCATTTTTAATAGCGGCTGTTTAAAGGAGTAATAGTCAGCTTGGACCTAGTTACACAGATGTATAGGCGAACCAACTGACGGATGCTAAAGTATTAAGAACGCAATGATAAGAGGAGAAATTTGTCAAGTTTCATGTAAAACCGGAACAATCAACTGCTCGCGTACCTCAGATCTTCAGAGAGCATTGACAGAAACGTGTTTATTGAGTGCACGTGACTGAACCGTATCATGAAAGTAATAACATTAGGCTATTTTTGAAATTAGTCAGACTCGAAAAGTTAATGACGAAGTTTATTCACTATGACAGGCAGTACAATGCATATAAAAATTATTACGAAAAAGTAAGTAAAAACATAATAAAAATGTGAGAAAGATGAATAATGGGTTATGTAATCACCGAATCCGTGCTTGGCCTTGACGGGTTTGTCAAGACTGGCCCAGTCGGACTGCCCCACGTCATTCTCAGCGGCCACGTGGAACTCGTACTCATTTCCCTCGATCAACTTGGCCACTTTGAAGTAGAACGTGTTGGCATCACAGCGTCCAGCGCTGACGAACGTCGTCTTCGTCACGTCCTTGCGTTCCACAATGAATCCAGTCAGCGGTGATCCTCCGTCAGTCTCTGGACTCTCCCACGCCAACACCACGTAGTCCTTGCTCGTCTCCTTCACCTTCAGGTTCAGAGGCGGACTTGGCTTGTCTACAGATAATACAGTCATTCATTCATTTATTCATTTTATTTCATAAGAGGCATGACAGAACGCAAGCCAAAAAGTGTACAAAATAGACAATACAAGAAAATTAATAGCAGTTTTGATAGAGCATACGAGTAAGGAAATCGCAATCAGAAAGGCAGGTGGGGTGTCCAGGGAGCTGAAAGGAGTGTGTACGCCGTCTGAGGCCGTATCGTTGTGATGCGATGGATAATGGTGGGAGAAATGCATGTAATATGTGGTTTGAGAATGTATAAGTTTTAGTAAAAAGTAATACTGGTAGCACCGTTTATCCACGTTACGACGCCGGACAATGTGGGACTAGTTGCCCTACTATCATCAATGACAATGTAGTGCTGCCATTATGGCTGGACAATTGCGAAAGTTCACTTGATTCATACGAGGAATGCAGACTAAGCGCCAAGCTGCCGCCCGTGTCAACCCTCAGAACAATCAACAGACTTGGACTGTGTCGCAGGTCATGAGGAAAACTGACAATTAACTCTGTACTCAAGTTAAGAATCTTATTAAAACAGGAAGCTTACAAACCAAGAACAAGAAATAAATAAAGAAATAAACAAGTAAGTAAGTAAGTAAATCAATCAATCAATACAAGGTCATTTCATACACAGGTCCATAGCTACACAATAACCTCATTTCAGACAATGTGAACGTCAAGACACAGCCTTCGTCTGACCTTTGACCTCGACGGTGAATTCGGCCGAGTCTGTTCCGACCTTGTTCTCGGCCTTGACCTGGATCTGACCGGCCAGTTTTGAGGTGATGTTCTTCACGGTGAGTGTCGAGTAGTTGTCCTTGGTCTCGATGATCGCAGTAGTCACTGGTTCGCCAGCTTGGACCCAGCTGACCTTCGGTGTTGGTGTCCCAGTGATGTTGACGGTTATCGTCAAGGTTGAACCACCCTTTAGCTTCTGAGCCGACTTGTACTTGTCGTCGTACGTTATCACCGGCTTAGCTGCGAGCAAGTACAGACATCAAATACAATACACTGTGAGCGAGACAACGAGGCATTTTATGCGCTAATTACCCGTGAAAGATATTGTAATGCTAACAATAACACTCTACAAACAACTAAAAGCGGGCGATGGCAGAAGATGGAACATTTGTTAATGTTAACTCGTTTCCCATACTATTATAAACACGAGTAGAATCACACGGATCACAGAAACGTCCTTTTGATTAGATGTTTCCATGCTGGTAAGTCATCGTTCACGTTGTTAAACTTATACCAGGGGCGTATTTAGAGGACCTTGCGCCTGCCCCTCCTGTAATTTTTTATGATGGTAGTTTTTGAAATTTTACTAATTTTTTCTTCCAGAACATCAAAATTTTGGTATTCATTAACAAAAAGCGTCACTTCTGCCCCTAGAGCCCACTGGAAACTTCCGTCCCCAGACTCCCTAGGCCCCCTCGCACATTCTAAATATGCCGCTGCATACCAACAAAAATGTAAAAACAAAAATCAGTCCCATTACTTGTTAATGGTTTCGATCATCTGTAATATGCTACTATGTGCAACTTGCAAATATCACATTATTAATACACGTAACTCTTTGACGCCAACTGTTGCCATATGAGCATCCTGTGCCAGACTGGGTTAAGCCGTCATCTGTAATTTTTGACATCCGGCTGAGCGTCAGAGTGCCCGGATGTCAAAAATTACAAACGACACGACGGCTTAATCCAGTCTGGCACAGGATGCTCTACAGCTGTACGCATATGGCAACAGTGGGCGTCAAAGGGTTAACCGATAGTAGACACGTACTTTGTACGACGACGCTACACTCTGTCTTGACTTTGCCCAGTTTGTTGACCGCCTCACACCGGTAGGTGGCGCTGTCAGTCGTCTCTGTAGCGGCCAGCACCAGTGATACGGTGTCGCCGTCCCTCGTCATCTCGTATTTCTTGCTCTTGAATACCTCCTTGCCGTCACGGTACCAGTGTATGTCGGCCGCAGGGTCGCCGGGACTGATGCGGCAACTGAGCACAGCCTTGTCAGGAGCCACGAACGTCGCATCGTTCAGATCGTCCAACAACTTCGGCGCTGCTCCGGCTAACATCACCCATCATGATAATGTAACGTAACACATCTTGCTCCTCCTGCCTGGAAGTAGTCTTTCACAAGTACTTTGTATGACTAACTTTGGCCTTCAAACTTATCATTGCACTGCCTTCAAAAGCTTTTTGGAGATTTCTGATTTTAGCTTTGCCCATTTGTTGCATTTTGTATTTCAAATCAAAATCAAATCAAATCAAATCAAATTGAGATTATTTAATAGTGTGTTATAAAACTATTAGCTATAACGCCATTTAGCTTAATCTATCGCACTCAATCAGTTAAGCCGTTAAATCGGTCCAGTCCGATACTCCCTTTTGTACGCCAGTTTCTTGGAGCTGAGAAGACTGGAGAAACAATGTGAGTAAACAACTTGTCCAAGGTTGCTACCCAGTAGAATAGTCGCATGTCCGGGATGCGAACCCCGGACCGCTAGGCCCGAACGCCAACGCGTTAACCACTACAGCACTGAGTGCTTGCAACTAAGCTAGCTAATTTAACGCTGTTAAAATGACTACGGACTAGTTTTTTGACTGCAAATTAATTTAGTAGAGTTATAAATAGTACGGTCGTTCAGAATTTTATTCAATTTAAGTCAACAATCAATCGCTCAAAACAAATTTCTATAGCGCCGTATGTCGCAAGCGATAACTGTCGGTGCATGAGTGTCGGCAACCAGTGTATCGCATCTGGTGCATTGTTATACCATGTGTTTATGTATATTATACTCACAGACAGTCTCCTTTGCGGCGGCTGGTTGTGACGGGTCGGACGCCGGACCTACTCCTGCCTTGTTCTCCGCCGCCACTCTGAACTCGTAGACCGAACTGGCCGTCAGGCCGGTGACCGTGTACGACGTCTTGCTGATCGTGTCCTTGGTGGCACGAGTCCACTTGGCCAGACCTTCCTCGCGGTGTTCTATCACGTAGTTTGTGATCTCGGCGCCGCCGTCGTCCGCTGGAGGCTTGTAAGACAAGCTCACCGTCGACTTGCCGGTCGAAGTGATCACAGGCGGGTCGGGCTTTCCCGGTTTTTCTACGCAACAAGAGACCGGAAATGCTATATAACCGTAACGCGGTTAGTGACAGAATCAGCGTCAGAAACCAGCGCGTTCTGAGGCCGGCGTTTGGCAGCCGCTGCACTGAGCTATTCTAGACACCGGATCTCATCTGTTCTCTGCCAGTTGTTGACCGACAATTATTCCGTGACGCTACTAGACTTATCCCACTTCAGCCCAGACTTTACGGCGCTTCTGACTTTTCGTCAATTTGTGTAACGTGCCGTCGCTGCGTTGCCGGTGTAACGTGATCAGTGACGTACCGTGACAAAATAACTACCGTAGTTAGGCCTATTCCGTCACGGTAGTCATCTGATCTCGTTGTTACACCAGCATGGCGATGATGACATCGTCTAAATTATGTACCTTTACATCCCCTGTGACATACAATTTGGCGCATTACAGGTTACATGATGATAAACTAGCCTATATAAATCATTTTCTTACTTACTTACTGGTTTGAGATATCATGCTAACTACACGCCGCCGTACTTGACGAAACAAATAAGGTCGCGTTGCATCGTTGCAACTATGAGCATAACTTGCCATGCCACTGCTTCTACGAATATCATCAAACCGTCTGAAATTTCCCATCCCACGCTAGCTGGTTTTCCCGTTCTTCTCTCAGTTTCACTGTCTTAATTTTCGGCTGGTGTAGCAAGCCTAGCCATCGCAATAGACGATCATTTTGTATGCAGTTGTATACGAGTATGAAAAAGCACGGTACTTACGCCATGGATCTCGAGCCATGACCGGTTTGGTCGGCTCACTCGGTTCTCCCGGTCCAACCTTGTTCTCGGCCGTGACACGGAATATGTACTCGTTGTCCTCCACCAGTTCTTCCACCTTGAGTTTGAGCTCTGTGACCAGCTTCTTGTTGACCCTCAGCCAGCGAGTACTGGCCGCCAGGCTTCGCTCCACCACGTACCCGGTGATCGGAGATCCGCCGTCAGACTCCGGCGCCTTCCACGCCACCACGGCAGAGTCCTTGGTCACTTCACTGACCTCGACGTCCAGCGGAGGTCCTGGCACAGCTGTACAATAACCGCATCCGTTTGTATTTTCGGTCTTTAGGTATACGTTAACCCTTTGACGCCCGCTGTTGCCATGTAAGTACAGTAGCTATAAAGCATCCTGTGGCAGACCGGGTTAAGCCGTCATTTGTAATTTTTGACATCCGGGCACTTTGACTCTAAGGGCCGAGCGTCAGAGTGCCCGGATGTCAAAAATTACAAATGACGGCTTAACCCGGTCTGCCACAAGATGCATATAGCTGTACCCATATGGCAACAGTGGGCATCAAAGGTTAAGGGTGATGCCTATTAAGTCATACCCATATCCAAATCGACTCCTATCCACAATGAAGAACAGAGGTTATGCTGGTACCAAGAACAAAATGAGCGTTTAGAGAGAGTTTATTGGTCATGAGTACGAACCCGTTTGGGTATGAGTTTGTCTTGTACAAATTTACAACGGTAGAAATTAATTTAAAGTTGTGTAGACAGTACCGTTTCCAGGCCGTATTCTAGGACTAAGGAGAATAGGAGAATTAACAACAAAGTGGTCTGCAGTATCCATATTGTCTGTGTGGAACGTATAACTAGAAAAACGAGCTTCACAACAGTAGCTGATTCAGATTCTCAAAGTCATTCAGTACTAAATTCGATATCTCATAAAACAATAATTGCATCTACCGTATTACCAGTGATGGGCAAATCCCAAATCAAATCTCACATGCCAAATCCCAAATCTCCAAACACAAAATCTTAAATCTTTATTGGCAAATCCCAATCCCAAATCTCAAAATACCTGAATCTCAAACCTTTACTTCCCAAATCTCAAATCTTGACCAAATCTCTTGTTTGATAACAATTAGAGTGTGTAGCAGCGACAACAAAAATCACCAAATTCACCATCATCACCTTTGCCATTACCTTGAAAGACGAGCATTATATTGGCACCAGCAAATGATTAGGCATATAATGACTGTTTGTATACCTAATGCTAATACTACCGAGTAACAGAAAAGCACTGTAGCCTAATAGAAATTCCAGTTTGTTTTAATGTTCAATAGTCAACAGTACACAGGCGGTCTCTGATGCTCCCTGGTCATGTTCACTGCTGCATGCGCAGCAAGAGCGCTTCGACAGTAGATGCTGACAGTCTTTCGCGGCGAGCACGGATGATTGCTCCTACAACACTGAAGAGCCGTTCGACGCTGGCAGAAGTTGCTGGAATGCTGAGGTACTTCATTGCCAGATGACGAAGAGTGGGAAAGTCATCTGACAAAGTAGAACTCCAAAATGTTTCTGACGGGTCACTTGTGGTCGGTTGTGACAGATACACTGCATCTTCACCCATGATGTTGTACTCAGAACTGGAGCGCTGTGATGCCGACGAAGAGGTGAATTTGGCCTCAGGTTCGTTACCATGGGATTTGGTCCCAAATCGCCAAACTTTGACTCGAATCTCCAAAAGTCCCAAATGGAATCAAATCTCAAATCACAGCGATCCAAATCGAATCCTTAATGGTCAAATCGAATCCCGTGAGGCGAATCAATCGGGATTTAAATCGAATCGCGGTTGGGATTTGCCCATCACTGCGTATTACAGACTTTACATCAGCTAGTAATGAACATCTGTGAAAATTGGTGAGCGTAAAAACGTCGGCCTGATATCAGACATTTGTACTCGCGAGGCAAGTCACTCAACAGGCTACAAGACAGATGACTGACCGAACTGGCTTCTCGGCGTTAGCGGCTTCTGCGTCTCGGTAAACTCTCCGACGCCGCACGAGTTCTCGGCGGCGACACGGAACGAGTAGGCCTGTCCTTCGACCAGTCCGTCGACAGTCAGTTCCAGGCGGTCGGCAGGTGCGTGCCCGGCCGCTGTCCATGCCCTCTTGGATGGCTCCCGCCGCTCCACCACGTACCGGGTGATCGGAGCCCCGCCGTCACTCGGAGGCACCTCCCACGTCAGCGTCACCGAACTCTCCGTACAGTCCTTCATCGTCAAGTTCTCCGGGGCGTCTGGCTTGTCTGGACATCACAGCGATAGAACACCATCGTATAATGCTCTAGACCTGCGCAGACACTGCGCTAACTCACTTTGCTCTGCTGCTGTACGCCTACATATGAGGTTGATCGCCATACACATATGCGGCGTGGGTAAATATCGTCACCAGAAAGACAAAACAACCTTTGTTCTTCTAACTAACAACCTCGCCCAAGTGCGAATAACAAATTCACTTCAAAACTGAACCTGATTCTGCTTATCTAATTCAAAACATGTCACAGACCTTCACTGCAAAAATGTGCGTTTGACGGTGCATGAATCATCTAAACAGCACTAAGACGTCTAAAAAGCCTTATTGCCAGTGTGACAGAATAGCCATGGCGAGTTGAAACAAGGCAACCGAGTGTCTTACCAAGCACCACCAAGATGATGGCCAGCTCGCACTTTCCGTGTTCATTCTCCAGCGCCACAGTGTACTTGCCAGCGTCTTTGCGGACCAACTTCGCCATCGTGAGCGACGTCATAGCAGTGATCGTGTCCGTCTTGAATCGCTTCGGGTCTGGTAGTTTCCCGCCATTGAACGTCCACGTGACCTTCGGCTGCGGACTGGCGGCGAACGGCACCTCGACAGCGGTAGACGATCCCACTGGAAGCGTCAGTGTCTTCTCGGCCAGTTCTTTGGTGAACCTCGGAGGAACTGTCAAATATCACCGCATGTCGTAAACACTTCGAATTTAGAGAATTTAAAGTAAAACCATTAAAAATTCACGAAATTTTTACGAATGTAAGCATGCCAGCGATTTTTTTAAGGTTAGAAGTTCGCAGTCATTACTACCGATGTACGAGTCGTAGTATGAATGACGCTTTTAACTGCATCTGACTGCAGTTGCTGAAAAATGTTTCGGAACAAAATTCGAAAACTGTGACGTACCTTTAATGGCGAGCTTCGCCGTGGAGGAGATGCCGTCAAGTTTGATGGTGTAACTGTCAACATCGTCAACTTGGCAGTCGCTGATGGTGAGCGAGTGCTTTCCGTTCTTCGACGTGATGTTGTGTTTCTCCGACCTCTTGAGCGGCTTGTCGCCCTTGAACCACTCCGCCTTCAGGTCTGACTTGGAAACCTCACACTCGAACACTGCCTCAAGACCAAGATCGTTCAGCTCCACGTCTTCCAGACCCCGGACGAAGGCGCTCGGTGCCACTACAACAGCACGCAACTGGGTATCAACTAGAGATGTGCATGGGAATGGGAAAGACTGGGAGCCCACAGATCCCATGGGATTCCCATTGGAATGGAAATACGATCAGCTGTGGGAGTGGGAATAAATTGGGAATGGGAATAAGACGCACGGGAATGGGAATTAAGACATGGAAGTGGGACACTTATATTACAAGTGATTGCAAGCTATTTCGATGTAAAATTTCACACTTAATTTTGAATGTCGTATACTTATAAATTATCGTATTATTATTGTTGGTAAAAATTACCGTATTTTGAGGCTTTTGACGGAGCGGAAGCCGGGCCTTGTCCGGCCTTGTTTTCTGCCGTCACACGAAACTCGTGTTCCTTGGTCCACTTGATGTCCCTCGCCGTGAAACTGGTCTCAGTCACCTTCTCATCTTTGTTGACCACTTTCCACTTGGTCTCTCCAGACATTCGCATCTCGATCACGTAGTTGGTGATGGGCGTTCCGCCGTCGCTGTCTGGTGCCTTCCACTCCAGACTGGCCGAGTCCGCTGTCATCTCCTTGACGTCCGGCGTTCCCGGTTTCCCGGGTACGTCGAAAGCGTCCTTGGCAACGAACGGGGTGGTCGGTTCGGAAGGCTTGCTGGTGCCGGCAGCGTTGACGGCGGAGACGCGGAACTGATAGGTCTCTCCGGCCAGTAGGTCGCTGATGTCTAGCTGACGCTCTGTCACTGGCTCCTTCGTGACCTTAGACCAGCGGCTGGACTTTCCCTCGCACCGTTCCACCAAGTACCCGGTCACTGGTGACCCGTTGTCTGTCTCCGGAGGTTCCCACGTCAGTTTACACGACGTCTTCGTTACATCATCCGCAAGAACGTTCCGTGGTGGACTTGGCGGATCTGACAGAAACACGATTCCATATATTCTACACAACCGGTTTCAAACTTAACTATTTTTAACTACTCAAGTCACTCACAGTTTGCATAAGTTATGCTGAATTAAAAGGCTACTTACTTGCTTACTTACTTACTTACTTACTTACTTACTTATTCAGAATATACTACACACCTGCGATTTGCTATTTAGGGGCATATATGACGACGGTTGTGGCGTTTTTTGAGGTCATCTTCAAAATGACCAAATTATGATAAGTAGAACGTTGAACCAACGTTATTACCCAGTACTAATATTTTACAGGTTTATTTTAAATATATACAAATAAAGAACGTCGAGTTGTTTTTAGCACGAAGTAGTTCACATCTCACATACTAGGTGAAGCCAACGGAATATGATTATTTTTTGACGTCCACTGTTGCCATATGGGTACGGCTTCAAAGCATCTGGTGCCAGATCGCATTAAGCCGTCATTTGTAATTTTTGACATCCGGGCACCCAGGTGCCCCGATGTCAAAAATTACAAATGACAGCTTGGTCTGGCACAGGATGCTGTACCCGTATGGTAACAGTGGACGTCAAAGGATTAAGCGCAAAAGGGAGTTTATACCAAAAGGCATTTTAGCTTCAATTGCCTCGGTGGTTTCGGCCCAGTCCGACAGTCCGATCTCGTTTTCAGCTGCAACTTGAAAGAAATACTTGTTTCCCTCGGTCAGCTTCGTCACCTTGGCTTTGAGCGTTTTGCCGTCAACTTCTTCTGCCTGGACGTAGGCTGTTCTCGTGGCATCACGTTTCTCGACCTTGTACTTCGTGATCGGAGATCCTCCGTCGGACTCTGGAACTTCCCAGGCAACCATCATGAACTCCTTCGACGTCTCTGTGACGCGTGGGTTCCTCGGTGGAGATGGTTTGTCTATAACAATCATTGTCAGTAAACACTGTTCATGATATCTGCAGGAACAAGAAAACCACCTATCGCTAACGGATCGCGCATCTGCCGATGCAGTCGATTTGTGGGGTTAATTATTTACCTGGTCATTTACCTGGTGTGGCCACACCAGGATCAGAGTGATGAAAGCATTCATTATTCCACTATCGCACTCGTATAGTGCCTATCAATATTATAGTGTCTGGAGTGGTATAACGTGTCGTTAACTCCACGAGTGCAGTCATTGTCAGAAATTTTCCTTCTGCAGCTGTTTCGGCGGCGACTTTTGGCGAGCGGCCAAGACAGGCGGCAGACGTTGCACACCTGTTACTTTTGGCAGGCAGCCAGCGCAGGTGTTCAGTCG
>Ga0056114_1000302_pt1 | contig 15650 bp, 7 predicted proteins | sample WorMetHERISLAND1_FD_77005 | JGI IMG/M metagenome (GOLD analysis project Ga0056114, IMG submission 77005) | Marine gutless worms symbiont microbial communities from Max Planck institute for Marine Microbiology, Germany - Olavius loisae HERON... ...
CTATAAAATAAACACTTTTATAATGTCAACAAACATGTTGGATATGACATGACGTCAACAATGACGTCATTTGCTCAGTAAGCAAACTTAGAAGTTAAAGTTCTAGTGAAATGTAAAAATTTGCTAGGTTGTCGCGCTTAGTATGGCATAACTTTGTCAAAGTTGGAGATATTTGAATAAAAATTTGTATTCTCGTGTAGAAATGATCGCATAATAGGTTGTAAAAAATTGATTAAAAATTCCCAACCGTTTGGGAAAAAAATTCAGAAAACCGCAGGGGGGGATTTTTTGACTCACACTGTAGATAGTCTGCTGTGAGGCAGTACGGTCGGCTATCCTAGCGAGAGCTTGGTTTCTTGTTCGATCTTGTGCAAATCCTATCACGACATCCTGCTTGCTATCGATCGAGGTGACGTTGCTGCTTTATACTGCTAGGACCTTTCAGCAACTTTTGATATAGTTGATCACGGCGTAATATTAGTCGCAAGTAATTTACGCGCCAGGTGGCTATCCGAACCTCCTACAAGAGTACCAGAGGCGTGCCTACTGCCTAGACGGCCTGGCAGGTTGGCGTTCATAGACGGTGTTCCTAGAAAATGAAATGCTGACGTCGACGTTGAACTAATACGATTATGCGATTATGCAGCGATTATTAAATTAGTTTAAAATGTTGCGGAGGCGCTGGCTTACAATACAATACTGGCCTGGACTCCACTCCGGCAGCAACAATGACACAAGCCCTGATTGCGCCCTGATTCTCTTCCGATACTTTGGCGCTATATACATCTTTTACTTACTTACTTACTTACTTACAAGTGAAGTCAAGTCTCAAATTAAACGACCACGGAAGCGTTAAGGTCACGAAACGTTCCGTTGTCGTTCTCAATCGTTGGAAGAGTGGTTCGTCGAAGGATAAGAAAGGGCGAGTGTTGTTGAGTGGCGAGCGAAAGTCACGAGCAACGCCGAGGCTGACCGCAGGCGGCAGGCTGGTAGCGGGGCCCGTCTGGGTCTCGAGGGATGCGCAGACCGTCCGCCTGCCGCCCGCCCGCCGGGAGTGCTTCATTAGCAGTCGAGCGAGCTGGCGAGCAGGCGCTGGCGGGCGTTGACAGCGAGGTCGCCGACGGCGCGACGAACATCGTTGGTCAAGTAAGAAGTTATTTGTCACAGTCGGACGGACGGACGGCACCTCAGACGAACGGCCGTCGGCCTCATATCTTAGCGTCACAACTCACACGCCACGGGGACTCGGAGTTTACGTTATGTATGTAATGATCAGGAACAAATATGAGGAAAAGTAGCCCGGAGTAAATGTCTGAAAATGTATGGTACTTAACGCTTTTCAATACAATGCGGGTTAAAGTTCCCACCGATAGTATATATCAGCAACAAAGTTGTTTAAACTGCTCCGTTCGTTTTATACACACAAATTGTAATATTAAGCAGTACAACAGCGTTTGTTGAGTATAAGTTGAAAGCGGATTATTATAATAGTTTCCACCGAAAATGGAACTGGGTCCACTCAAAGGGTCAGTAATTTGTGCCGATTCGGGTCGAGTCGGGGATTATTCCGTCTCTCGTTTCCCACAACTTCACATCCTACTGAAAGACACTGCCGCCCATTTTGTCACAGAACTTACGACGCGATGCCATCACGCGTTGACGCGGACCACAGTCGAATCACGTGGTCCCTGATGACGTCATCGCCCGTCACCGTTTTCCGTTCGACACAGAAGCAGCGTCTCAGCTGGCTGCACCTTGTCACCGCAGGCGATCCGTTTACAGCGTCGTTTAACGCCAAGAAAAACAAGAAGCCAAGCTGTCGCTAGGGTTACCGACCGTACAGCCTCACAGCAGACTATTTAGTATGTAGAACCTGTGGTAGAGTCACTGTCAATAGCAACCACGACGCTAACTACAGTGGCTTGGCTGCAATTAGTCATGCAAGTATTTGGGGGTACAGTCAGTACCCCCACTTGGGGGAAATGAGGGGTCGTCGGGGGTCCTAATTGGTACCACAGGGTAGCGGTCGGGCAACTCAATTTGCTTGTTCAGACAGCTTTTCGGTAAGACGCACCATTTAGCCACAATACATACGTCACAGACGACAGACATACAGATGGACACACATTTATATGTACCATAACGGCGACCGTTAGTACGGTCGGCTGAAAACGTGTATATGTATACAGAGGGCAGGATGAAACCAAAACAGAAGTAGGCTTCGCCAGGAGAAATTAAGTGTAAATTGTAAAACTACACAAAATGTAAATTCTTGTTAAACGTTAATTATCACCAATCACAACTTCGTCATGGGGATTATGTTTTTGGCGTATGTATGTGTTTGTGTGTGTAGGATAAATCAAAACTACTTGATGGATTTTGATGAAGCTTGGCAGCCCCATATAACATTTTTGCAGGACCCCCACTTCAATCTCAATCTAGAGCTGCTATTGAATGACCCGCCAACACCAACAATACACGCTTTCGACCCGCTACTCAAGGGTGAGTCCTAAAGCCCACACTTTTTCCACACTTCCAGTGTCTGTGCCACACGTGAAATGTGCCACAGGTCGTGAAATTTGGCATAGTAGCTTATAACTTGTCAAATGATCATTTCTATGAGTCTAACTCTCCTTCATCCCAAATCAAAGGAGCGACACTAAAGAGCAGTTGTTGGGATATGCCTTTATATAGTCATGTGAAGCACGTTGCGAACGCTAATAGACGTATACGAAATGTCTAAAGATGGCGGTACTGTTAATAGGATTACGTAAATGTCTCTGTTGGCAGAGAGTTCCAGACCGTCAGAGCTGGGCGTCCATAACGCAATCAGCTGGAAAACCAGTACAATCGGCTGCTGACTGGCAGCGCAGTGCAACGTGGTTTGTACTTGGAATATAAAGCAGACAACGCATCGTGTTTCAGTCTGATACGGCTTTGATATTGACGCGCCATAACGTGCATTATATGGCAGACTTCAACGAAGTGCTAATTAGGCCTATTGGTTTGTGACCTATAGGTTAGCGACCCTTATTGTCAGTCGATATATATATATATATATCTGTCTGTCTGTCTGCAGTTTATTTCATATATACTTCTCCGGCAGTTCTTGTCATGAATGATATTTTAACGCAATATTCGCCTATGCCGTGTGTCTCAATGTTCATCACGGATAGTTAGTTAATCAAGGCCTTGTGACGCCAGTCATAACCCATGCTTTGCAGAGTGTATAGCGTATAGTAGGCTCGCCCGCGTCGGCGGCGTTAAATTAGCAGAGTACGACAGGGCAGATCGTGGATGGCGGATTGAATGTAGTTACTTCCGATTGGACCAAGTCCAAGATGGCGGCCGGCCGCCGGCCATTTTGGAAATTTCAAATGACGATATCTTTGGAACTTGACAGCAGAATGACATCATTATAAACACGACTAAAACTTATATTTCGCACAATTGCCACAAAATACTTCTGTCATGAAGAATACCACAACAATAATCCAAGAGTTGATTTTAAAAATAAAACTTATTACAATACCTACTCCTAAAAGATATACAGTGAGAAAAACTTATAAGCGCAACTGAGAAACTTGAACAATAAATGGCTTATGAATGTTACACCCCCTAACCATCTCTGTACGTAACGAGCCACCTAAGTCAACTCAGCCTTCCATCCCTCTGGGTAGGTAAATCGAGTACCAGCCTTCACTGGCTGGGGTTAAGGCGGGGTGTGTTCGCTTGTGATCACATATGACAAACGACATCCCGTAGTTCTAAGGTGGATTTCCATTAAGAACTTATCACTGCTTATAACTTTAACTAATCTTCCATTTGATACGACAATGTTAAACAAAAGTGCGGAATACTACTCGCGTATTGTTAACGGTTTATTACTCCGCAGAGCTCATCGCCATAACGCAGCCTGGCATTCACTGGCGCAGCTTCGAGTCGAGTGCATAAAACGCGACGGTTCGACTTAGAGCTTCTGTAGTTGAACGCGGATATGAATAACCTTCGTTGAACGTTATCAGTTTAACGACGGTTTGTTACACGCCATGAAACGCGTCAGTTGTCAGTCAAATATGTGTCGCATTGTGTGGGAGGGCATTATACCGCAAGGTGGCCGCGCGTTGCGAGTTTATTAGCGCGCCGATGGGCGAATAAGACTTGGTAAATATCATTGATCAGGGCACGACGAGTTGCGGTAAGCTATTATGGTCAGTCGCTCGCTCTAGCTAACAGCTACTGAGAAAACCATATCCAAACGTCACCGATAATGATGACGTAGTACGGTGACGTCACGCCGATGCTACATCAGCTTCAGCTCGTCGCGCGGGGATGCAGCTGACAGAGCCAGTCGTAACGAGTTCGGTGAAACAGTGTGGTGGTTTTAGTTGATCCCAGTAGTGGGACACTTCGGCGAGAAGGAAGTCGGCAACGTGTCGCAAATGACGGGTGGAGGAGGGATTAATTCCCGGCACCGAGTAACTAAGTATGTAAGCAAGAACTATTATAGTGTCCAAAGCAACTAGAGTCACTGCGCAGGCACTGTACAATCACAGGGGAAAATGGTAAGAAATGTTAAACACGTGAGTTTTAAGCCGCGACCGGAAGACTGCTACAGAAGGTGCGGAAGTAACAAGATCTGGCAGACTGTTCCAGACACGTGCAGCGTCGCCATATGATCCGACTTCATCTCACTTCAAGGATAACAATTTTCTAGTGAAATAATCGAAGAGTTCCTCTCGTGGTTTGATTTGCAGACGCAACGTCACTACTGGATAATTTGTTCGCTCGACAAAAGCTCTCTCCCAGAACATACTGGCACCACCGTTCTTCAACACGATCATCAGTTTGTAAGAAGAGCAAAAATATATACCACAGAAAGTAGATATAAACACATATAAACTATAACACACCAAAATACATGATGTCACATAACGACAACGGTCTACGGAAAATAATAAGATATTAAAAAGTAATCTGCTTAAGACGGTACAATTTTGAGACCAATAAGGCCTCGTGCTGTATAGAGTTTCAATATACAAGTCGTATCATAATAGTTCTTCGTCAGTTTTTCCTATGCGTGTGACGTAAAGTTTTACCGAATTGTCCCACGCCTTTGGACTACCAGAATGTGTCGAAGTCGTAATGAGAGCGGACGGACGACTGGACAGATCGGAACGACGAGTGGCGGTCGATGACGGGCATAAGACGTCGCGACGACGTCAATTCACTGTGGACGCGATGACTGCTGATGAAACTTTTAAGTTGTCCCCCCGTGTCGTCGACACGTTAAACAGTTGCACGTCAGAAGCCGGCTTAAGGTTTAGTTCGTCGCATGCATTATTATGACGTGATGTCACGCAGCCGCCTGAGCGTTGTGACATTTACACGCCGAACAACCAGTCCTGTCTGATTTACTCGCCCAAGCGCCTGCTGGCTGACTCCTTCATCTTAATAGTGTGCTGCACAGAGATGTTCTACCGACTTATCAAGGTCAACGGGCGTCGGGCGATCCCAGAAGCTAAATTTTTCACGCGCCCGCAAACTCTACGCCGAAATGTTTGACAACTTTGACAGGACGACTGACCAGAAGTCCCCGATGAGTTCTACTACTCGGGCGTCGCCCTTCCACCACTGGAGGAGGAGTTGATGGGCAGTTTCGGAGATTTGCCATCTGTCCAGGGTCTTTTCTCATCTGTCTGTCTGTCTGTCTGTCTGCGCGAGAGATAGCTGAAAAGTTGTTGACGGATTGGGGTAACATTTACAGCGACAGTCGACTCGGGCCAACACAAGAAACTATTGGTGTAAAATTTTCGAGCCAAAATTCTACCACGGATAACTTTCTATCAGCTACCAAATTTAAGGTAATAACATTTTTATTTATTTATTTATTTTACTTAATGAATTTATTAGCCAGCATAAACATAAGTATAACAATAAAACGGGAGAATACTGGCCAAATGGTCAACACAGGGTACAACCACTTACGTGTGGCCAATGCAGTAAATTAACAATTACAGTAGCCTATTGTTCCACAAATAAAAAAAACAAAGTAAAACCACAAGATATAAGAACAAGGTCAAGGGAATGTTTTAGGTGTCAAACCCACCACAACGTGACAACCCCGTTGCCAAAATATGTTCAGGCCCGCAATCGCCACGCTCCAGCTGTTAAAGCTAAAGAGAAGCAGAGATGGCGATAGCCTATATAACACCGTTGTCGCTATCACAGTCGAATAGCAACCAAAACATGACTTCTAGCCTTTAACCGGAAACTGGTTATATACAGTTACACGTCAGCGAGCTAAATTCACATCAACTTCAGACTTTCTGTGGATTTTTCGTCTATGAGTCATTATACAGGCACATGAGAGACAGGCGGACGGACGGACGATGTTAAATCCTTAACGATACCTCCTAAGTGAGAGCGCAATAACCGCCATATTGTTCGCTGCTTCATTATCAGTCTACCGTATAGGCCTATACACAAGGGTTGTAATATCCCAGTCAACCTCGAACTGTCTAAAGGGCTGTCAATATAGAGTATTTCGCTGCTCATATCATGGCCTTCAGCGTTATATGCGAATATTGCATAGAAAGCCGCGTACAGAGAGGATTTTATAGCGGCGCACTGACATCGACAAGTATTAATGAAGAGAATACAGAACTCCCGCCATACATTACGTAATCCATCACGCGCTGATTAAAACTATATAGAAGCGGCTGAATCAACGATTGGTGTACAGTATTGAACCAGGGATTCAGAGAGATGTTGAGTACAGGCCTATAAACTGCTTCGGACTGTAAATCCTCTCCGCATTTCCCTTCTATATACATGTGCGGTTCTCAGTATAGCAAAGTTCCAGTACTCCTGAAATAACTCATCAAACAGTCCAATAAAATGGTCTGATAGCCATACTGCATGAGGCCTATATTTGAGGGGAATTCGCTCACCGCTATCACTTTCATTGGCAAATCAATGTCAAATATAGCCAGTGCAAACAAAAGGCGACAACTAGTATTAACCTGCTCAAAATCTCTCCCGTTTCTTTCCTAGTTGTAGCTATTTATTTGGTAAACGAAAATTAAATTACACTAATGTTCGCATATTCGCCGTATATATACTAACCTGTCCGTTGACTAATTCAACGAGCTCATAAAGACTAAACAGCGATAGTCGTAGTGAGTCTACAACTTAACCAATGACTATACATACCCTAAACTAATTCTTTTGACTATATTTCCTGACTAACTTGTGTTTTCAGTGTATTCACCGATTTAAATAATTTCACTAAAACCGTGTGACAAAAACCATAAAGCTTCAAGAAGCTAAACTAGCTGAGAGATAACTTCTTCCAAGGCCAGCATTCCGATATTGCCGAATAAAAGTGTTTACGAAGCGATGGAAAGATGTTTCGATATTCTGCATACTGATGAATGACATAATATAGGTTACCCCAATATCAAATTCCTTTCGCCCAACGCATGACCATCAGATTCATTGTTGTAGATCGGATTAATTCGAATGCAACAGTATTTTTTGACAATGTACCAGCATATTCAGCCAACTCAGCTCGAGTTCACATAGGCGTGAAAAAGACGCAGTAGCTCGGCGATAGATGATGCTGTTAGCAAGATATCAGTAAAAGCACTGTATAAGATCTGATAAAAAGGAATGGTTCTTGATTCCACCTGACCACAGAAAAGCCGCTGTAAGCCATTTTGTAAGTAGGTCTACGGGAATATACTAGTACAGATGTCTTTGACGTGACGTCAACCGGAAGACTTGGATACTACGAACCAGCAAAAAACAATGAGTTAGCACGTTTGCATTTATCTAGCCCAGTAACGCGTAATATACTCTCTCTACTACAGTTCTTCATGGAACGTGACACATCCATAAGCCTGTGTGTCAAGAAACTAATTTTTGCCGTTCGTCGCGCGGAGCGATGCTTTTGTATCGAAATTAATGCGAAGCGTGAGGAAGATAGCCAGTCACGAATTAAGTCGGCTAAGTCATCGGTTATGTCTGGGGAGTGGGACGTATAGGCAGGGGGAGCGGCTGTATAATCTAGCGACCGCTAGGGGGCGTTTCTCCGGCACGCTGACGTCACGTATCGACCGCGGCACGCGACAGAAACGCGCAAGATTTCACGCGCGCGCGCTACGCTGACGGATGACGCTACAAAAATTGCGTCGCCCGCTGGTCGCCCGAATCTGTCATCGGGGCTTTGCGAGTCCGGCATAACGTAATAATCGGGCAGCGGGCACTGGCAGCCGGGCCGGGCACGGCCATACATCGTCACGGTATTCGGTGATGACGAGCGAGCCAGGCGAACATTGCCGACTGTTTGACGTAGCTGGCAAACTCATCAATATGTGATGAAGCTTGTTAGTCGCCGTGACGTTTGATTCATTGTCTTGAAAAATATGTTTTTTTCCGTCCCAAGTAATACTCGCCGCAACTCGACCCAACACTTCTAGCAGTTCAACACGGAACAGTGCGAAGACTTTATGCCCGCATGGACAGAGTAGAACGATCGGTGGATTCTACGATACGATACGATGGAAGAGTTTAACATAGATTGAAAAGCTGTGTGTAGTCAGCTTAACCTAACACACGCTACCAGAAACAAAAAAATGCATAAAAAAGCAACGAAAACAAACAAACGCCAGTACCCACTTATTCCGGTCCATGTTCAATATCAATTTATACGTATAACGGCAGAGGCGCGGGTTATTACTGTGTTAATGCAGATCTAGATTATTGCTATTGACGTTTTTCCGTTTTTTGATGCTGTTGTTGTACAAGAAAGCCTAGCTAACGCCAGGTAAGCGCGCGACAGCCGTGTGTGTATGAATACTTGTTTTTGTCATCTCAACGTTGTTTGACGCCCCCTAGCTGAGGAACGCCTTGCTATATAAAAGCAATCTATACATCAGTAAAAAGTATATTTAGTGGGCTGCAATTCCGTTGCTGACAATACGGGTCTGTCTTCATTTGTTTAGCTATTATTGCCTCCAAAACACGAGAAATGTCACGAAATTCCAAGATAATTTGACCTTACAGCAGTTCAAGGTCATCTAAGGTCATCGATCTTGGTGTCAATGGAAAGCCCATATGTGACTTCCTATTAGTCATTAATTGTAACTTTAGCCGTATCTGCTACCGTTTTCGAGATATTCACGCTTAGAGTTAGAAAACTGCTGATTTTTCCCAACCCTCCCTTGTTTGACGCCCCCGCTCGGGGAACCCCTTAAAATTTCTGGATGAAACTTACCCCGCAAAATCTAGACGGATAGCAATACCGTGTGGTAAAAATTTCATAATCCTAACTTCAACCGTTTTTCTATGATACACCCGTCTGACGGACAGACAGACAGACAGACGGACAGATGGACGGACGGGCGATAGCATATAGCGCGCTAAGCATAATGCTGTCGCACGCTAAAAACTAATAACAATTAATGTGATTTTTTTTCTCCCAAACTGTCGACTCGTCACAGGAACAGTCTGATGGCACAAAGGCCAATGCATAGGATCACTATACGTATACCGGTAACTCCACTTTTTGCCTCGAATACATCAGTCCGTTAAGACTCTTCTATCTATGCATAGGCCTAGCATTGTATTATATTGTGAACAGGTTAATGCATACAAATCAGCAGTAGGACGACGGTAGCATTCAGCATGCACAGTGTCGGAGGGGAACTGCATGGGGTCACGTATACCGGCGACCATCAGGCTTCTCTCAATAGTGCCAATGTAGAAGAGATATACATGTAACTCAGATTGTTCCGGGGTAGGCGTCGTGTTCTCTGGTGTCGTATTTGAACGACTTGATGTTTTAAAAGTTCAAAATTTTGGGTGTCTCATCAGTCAATCCCTCAAGTGGGACAATCATGTTAGAACTATATGTAGCAAAGCAGCCTCAAAGGTAGAACACCCTAAGTTTGAAGGTCACCTGACGCCGAACGAGGATGAATATCACAAATCTGTCAGGTTAAAATTTATACATTGTCTTGGAGTATGATAAATCACCGTTAGTCTTTTGATTGCATGCATATTGGCGGAGGAGATAGCCTTGAAATCGGCCATTTTCGCACATTTCAGACCTCCGTGACCTTGACCTTGAATCTGGTCAAACGGCATACCGTCGTGTATCACTCATCGACCTCTACTTACGTAGCAAATGTGGACAGACGGACGGGCAGGCGGACCTTGAGACCGTCTTCGACCTGATAATAAAGCTGAGTTGAGTTGATGTGAAATATACGGCACCAGGATTTGCTGTGATTACTGCAGTGAGCCTGCAGTGGCTCGGATTAAGGCGGACGGCGACGCTGCTCGCGTCAAGCCATGCATCGCGATCGTGTCAGATCGCACGCACCTGCTGGGGGAGTCGGGCGACATGACGTACGACAACACGAGTCAGACTTGCAGACGCTCGGCACACTACAGCATCGCCTTTCCTAGCCTCGACCACTGCCCGCTCCCAGAACATCACGGTACATGAAACACAGCTGAATATCTGTGCTTCCGGACTGACTTCACGGTTCTTAACCTGTACTGTATTAAAGGGACACTGGCGTTGTTTGTTTTAGTTTCTTTTTCTGGCTACGTGTGCTAGATAAAGCTAAATAGATACTCAGCTTTCGAGTCCACGTTAAACTCTTCTATCGTATCGTATCGTAAGAATGATTCAACGCGATGCTCATTAATATCAGGTCAGTGGACGCTGACGCCAGACTGATCGACTTTTGTCTCCTTGTTCCGCTGCTCCAGGTGACGATAATATCATGATGTCTGTAGATAAATAGATAGATAGATATCGGAAATTTATACAGCGCAATATCATGCGTACATCTATTACTGTTAGTGCACCGCCTATTGCGCTTGGTGCACTAATATCGAGCGAATAGTATCGTCTTAACAGTGCGCCTAAAAGCAGAAAAACCGACAGACAGATAATAATAGTAATAATAATAAGATGCTAAGATTACAGTGTCACTATCAATAACTGCAGGGCCACTTTACAAAGTCACACAGACAGTTCAGTTGTCAGGAAATTAAATGTTAAATAGGAAGGTCTTGAAAACTCTTGATACGAGTTCGCGGCGAAAAGTTAGGTAGTAATAGTTTATTAATAAAAATGTGACAAACGCACATAAACAAATCAAGGTAAGATGAAACTGTTCGCAGGGAGACCGGGAGAGTGTTCCGTGATCGCGCTGCGGCCACAGGAAATGCCCGATCACCGAGACTGGTCACGAAACTCAGTCGGTTGTGAGATCCAGATCGTCGGGTCCACAACAGAGAAAGCTCGACGGCCGAATGTAATTCGCCGACAGCTGATGCTGTATACAGTTTATCAAGTACACGACATTCGTTCATGATTCATTCATTCATTCATTCATTTCTGTAAAATAAGCCATTGACAGACCGCACCGGCCAAAACAAACAATATGACCTAATAAAATTTGTTCTTGATTTTGTCTTTTTATAACGTACGAGTTATGTATGAACTCATTAGCAGTTAGGCTACTGAATGTTTTACAGTAAGTAAACAGTCATGTTTCTTGAGCGAAGGTTATAGGTTGATTGCGTTCTGTCCGGCAACAGTTGATGAAGCACATGTTGTTTAATGTGAAGAATGTTCTTGAATAGGGTTTCATCGGCTTCCGCGACGAGTTCGGCTAGAGGAGCCTGCGTGGTTGGTGGTGCACTCCACGGCGGATGACACAGCGTCGCTACACGTTACGACGTGTCGTTGTTCCGTTCACCCGTCGCACTGTCGTCTTCCGGTTGAACCGCGCCGGAAGTGTGATCACGTGACCAGAAAGCGCCCATCGGCCGGCCAGCTGGCTAGTCGTCGCGCTGCTCAATAGCGACTGATTGCTAAACATCTGCGAGATCTGTGACAGTAGACCCTCGTTAGTACGTCCTTTTTTCGCCTTCGGCCAAACCACGTGACCATCGCACATCTGCGAATATGTTTCCGGACCAACTACCGTACATAACGAATCTGCCTACTTGCAGTCATCACCCGTCCGACTGCTAACTATCCATTCTACTGTGCATCTATCATGCGGTGACTTTTGCCTTCTGCGATCATAAAGTATACATTTCGCGTCAATAGGTTTTTATACCTCGCAGTGTTTATTGCCGAGCAGCGATATCTACATAGCACGCACGTCGCTTCGCTGCTTAAACACTGGCCTGTTTGCTTGACCTTGACAACTAGCTCTTGGTAGCTGTGTCGAAAATAAATCTATTCATTCTTGATGCAGATGTATCGTGAAGGTTGTCTTTCGTAGTTTAATCAGATATGATATTCTCTGGAGACCCAAGACTCTAGGGACATCTTTAGCAAGTCGAGAAGCCTACGTCAACAAGGTCCAGGTCCACGGGACATATTTGCGTTTGATGTCATTTGACTGTTTAGTGTAGATACAGTGCTACAGTTTTAAACAGTAGCCTATAGGCCTATAGGCTGTATTATACTTACACACCAAACCCATGACTTTCGGATTAAATACTTCTACTGTAGTGCATATGAAATAAAATATTTTTCAAATGAAGTATATTTGCGTGTTTTTCGAGTGCTTTTATTCGAATCTGACTTAGGCTAACCACGTTTGACGAAAATCAAGGAGTAAACCGCGTACACTTATCGTGTGCTGTACCCGACATGAGCAGTATAGCTATTCTCTGCGCGGCAAGACATTACCTGTCTTTTTATGGCATTTCTCGTTTGTTTGTGATCATCGATTAGACAATGTATTTGGTACGTAAAGTACGAAATACGACAAAACACCAACTACTGCGAATGTATCGCGCGTCCATGGGTGATTCAAGTTTGCGTATCGAAGTTCAAATGCATAATTTCACATGAAAGCTGATGCTTAAGTTGAGAAAGGAGGCCACGTAATCAAGCGAATTTTGCATGTGTAATATCATAATGTACTATTCGTTATTTGATGACCATGCTCTAAAGAACAGATGCTATATTTTCCAACATATTCGATTTAGAAAGGTTTAGAATCATTGACATAACTTTCAAGGTCATGACTGTTATCGACAGACCACAATTTGCCTTAAATTAATGGTCCCTATAGCTGTTTCTTACACCGTTTCCGAATAAATTAGGAACTACCTCACATGGAATGACCTTGAATAATGTTTGAAAACAGCAGACGTGCTGGGAGATGCATGCATAACTTCTGAGCGACGAACGATTGGGCCTATTTATTACGTACAGGTTTGCCTGTATTTGAGGTGTAACTGCATTCCACTTAATTACCTCTCTGATCGTTTCACAGTCGCAGCTTGCTACGGTTGGCTGAAAAGTCCGGGTATGGCCTCGGTGGGTCTAAAAATCGAAATCCACCCTCTGCAACGAACTCCACTCCTATGAAGCGGAAACTAATTATCGAACGCAAGCAGCCACGAAATCAAAGGCTTCCACGAAATCCAGTACTGCTTGCGAAATCCACGCATTCCCATACATTCAGTAGAGAACATTTGACTAGGATGCTACAATTTAAACTTGAGGCGACTTCAATCGCACTGATCCGACCAACAGTCCGGCGTCAGCGTGTAACAATGTCGGCGGCTAACATCACTGATTTAAGTTTTAAGCAAGTAGCAGAAACTATGCCTATCGGTCAGGAGCCGGTATATCCGTCGACCCGAATGCAGCGTCAGTTACGATGGTGCCGTTGCCCTCGAGTTGCAGCTCTATAGTGGATTTCGTTGGTTGCGTTGGATTTCGATAAGTTTTGGTTTTCGCTCGAGAGAAGTGGATTTCGTTACAGACTACAGAGGGTGAATTTCCATCAGTTGACACTGGATTTCGTTAAGTTTGGTAGATTTCGTGGATTTCGATTTTTAGACCCACACTGTAGGGCCTATGTACATACGATATAAGACCTCTTGCGGATAAGATAGAACGCAATAAATTAGGCTGAAAATGCACGATAGTGGACGGTTGAAATGACCAGTGACTGGGACAGAACATTCACCTAAATACAAATATATACGGCACTATAGATGTACACGTCAGTCTAAGAATCTATATATAAACTCTTACTTACCTATTTATTTCAGGTTGATATGATTTTTTTTTTCATTCCAGAGATTCACCACTGTAGAAATTATCGGGAAAAACGTCTGTTTCAAGCAATTAAAATAAACAACATATTAGGATAGTCGGCATTTCCTTACGCTCATTGTTCTGTTATCTTAGTTTTGAAATTAATTTTTCTTGTTTCATTACGGAAACTAATATGGTTATCTTTAACTTTTTATACTGTTGGCTACGACGTTTATATCGCTTATATATAATGTGGCGGTATAATGTGTATATTTTGCACAGACAGTAGCACTGACCAGGCAGCTGTATAGACGACGCGATGATGTTAGGTGGACGACCTGACAGATGACACGGACCCAGAGACGCTACAGCAGTCCGTTCAACTCAAGTTCACATCGACATATCAAGCCAGTACTCGACGGGCGACGTGTATAGGCCTATCATTGCCGCTGTTAGTCAACGCCTGCAGTGTCAACGCTGCGACAACGACCACAGTGTCACTGCTGCTGCTTCTGCTGCTGCAGATGCTCACTAAGCTCTTCCCGCATCACTGAATGATGCCGCCGAGACAGCAGCCGCCTCTCCGTATAACAATGCGTAGGCAGGCTGCTGTGCACGGCTGCTACACTGTATACTTACCACGGCAGCGCAGCGTTATATGGCAGACGCCCGTGCTACATCCCCTGCAGTGAAAGACATTTCCTGTCACGCGGGTAACTGCCTTCAACTGTTCTCTGCTATAGTCGCCCGCCGAGTAGACTGGCATTTGTTAGTCTGCTAGCTATTTTCGTAACATGATATGTGGTATTGTATGTCTGCGAATGGCCTAAATTCTTGTTATTTAGATACGACATGATAGTGGGAGTTATGCACTGAAAAGATGACGGTGTCGTCTGCTTACTCTAGCGTACCGGTACGTATCCAAAATATAAAAACAAACTAAACAAAAACACCAAGGCAGAGTAAGTGCAGTCGAAGTCCAAATTCCACGAAGGAAGGCAGTTCAAAGGGAGTGAAGTTCTCCGAATGTAATAGTGATGTTTCCCAACAGTCTCCAAGGCTTCTTTCATTCATGGCCACTTTCAAGACGCCGAGAACGCTCCAGTTCGTAGGCTAGCAGCAGAAGCCAATCGGCAGTAGGACAATTTTTCCGCGACCCTTAGTGTTGTTGAACGTTAAAACAAAACCATGTGACATCAGCTAACACACACTTTCAAAGTATTTATTGCCTTGCTGCCAACGTACAATTTTGTGACGTTGACGATTCATATTGTACACAGACGACTGTATGAAACGCTCAAATTTTATAGTACTGTATACATTTTTATGAAATAAAATGAAATTAATTTGGATGACTTTTTTCAGCTGTGACCGAGTTTTCGCCATCATAGCGATTTTCATTTACGAAATTACGAGAATATTTGGCTCGAATTCAAATCAAACTGACGACTTTCTGTTGTCTACTGCAAACCGTTTGCAACACAGAAGAAGAGATAATGAATGCACGGAACCGCGGGTTCGGCTGGGCGTCGTCGTCACCCCCTCCCTCAACCCC
>Ga0056114_1000303_pt1 | contig 15635 bp, 7 predicted proteins | sample WorMetHERISLAND1_FD_77005 | JGI IMG/M metagenome (GOLD analysis project Ga0056114, IMG submission 77005) | Marine gutless worms symbiont microbial communities from Max Planck institute for Marine Microbiology, Germany - Olavius loisae HERON... ...
CATTTACCCATGCCAGATCCGAGTCCATCAACGCTGACAGTCTAAACTCCAACTTCCTACAGCTCGGAAGAAGGAGTGGCGGCCGGCCACAGCGGGCAGTTCACCCCCATGCGGTAACCTGTCAACACTGTGATACACACTACTTTAGTAGGACTCGAACCCACAACCTTCCGATCGTTGGTCCGACGCGCTACCAGTAGTGCCACCGAGCCACGGTGCCCACAAAAAAGAACTATCGTATTACTGTCAAATTTTATCGTACACTGTCTCAAAAATAAGAACAGTTGATGTTTCAGCATAACTTTGGCAATTTGGACCGATTTTCAAAACAGCAGGCTGCTAGAAGAGTCCCAAGTATAAACTTTTTGCAGGTAAAATAACAAAGACTCACATGGAATGCCTTGCGAAACTATTACTGCACTCAAAAGCTGAAAAATTCTAGCGATGTAAACGAACATGCCAATGATGCCATGCACAAAAAACTGTCATGTTCCAGGCTTAAGACACTTTATTTTCAGTTCGATGCAATGACATTTATCGTTTCATTTCTGCGGCTTTACCAGAACGCAGAAAATTCTGGTCTATATACTAATGACCGCGGATACGAGAAGATTTCCTGCGGTGAACACTTGGCTTACATGCAGGAGTGCGTTATGCCCACTGCCCAAGCCGGATTAGCTGCATACTGATCTCCAGACATAAAGGGTCAATGTGGAATACTATCCAGATCTTCCTTTGTCCCAGAAATTGTTTTCTGTCATCTGTGAGATATCAGGAGATTTTCTGTCTGTCAAAACGACAGCAATCGATAGGCCTACATCGGCTTCTCTGTATCGAAGTCCAAAACGTATCTACGACCTGATGGTTGCTGTTGTCATCTCTCTGCTTGTCTGTTATGCGCCTGTACCTGATTACGTTGTGAAATATTTTGCAACATTTTACCTTCCTGTAGCACAGGGACTTGCGATTTTACTGTAAAATCTGAAGGAATTTGTTGGGGCATCACCTTAGGTCGAAGGATGACTGTAACACCATAACTCTTGGCAGTCACAGCTTTAGCTGATTTAGCTTCTTGTTGTTATTCACTGGATGTTTGGTGATATGCGATTTAGTCGTTCAAGTTTAGTTTCAAGTAACCGAAAAATTACTACATACCCGTATAGTTTCGGAAACGTATTCGTACTTTTGCGTCGAATTTATCACACCTCAGCTGAATTTAGCGTTCACAATAACGGTGATTCGCGTTTTAGTGTCAATAATGTTTTTTATCACCTATTTACGTTCATTTCTTTTGTAAAGCAATATACAAATCCGTTGTGACTTGAGATATCCGAGATAACAACTGGAGTCGAGTAAAACAGTATTGAACGTGTTGTTAGTAAGTAATTCCGTAAGTAAGTAAGTAAGTAAGACGTAGTTGAACGTCAGATCAGTGTGACAGACGAACGGACAGACGGAATTCATGTGGCGTGTATAGCGCGCTTTGCGACAGTGTCGTGCGGTAATAAAATCGCACGTTGTGTTGAGCGGACGAGAAGCCGACGGGAGCTAGGAAGTAACGACTTACGTGATGTCGGAAGCTGTTGACGTTTGGGGTGATTTAGAGGCGGCAAGGTGAACAGTCCGCCGGCCGTGTCAACGTCGCGTCATTTTTTTCTCCTTCAGCTCCGGTCAGAGTGTGTTCCGGAGTCCAATAATTTCCGCAATGTCAGTCTCGGCTCCCGATGATATCCAGCCAAGTGTCGGAACTGCCGGCGTTCAATGCCAGCGGAAACAAGAAAGCTGCGCTAATGCAGAGAAAACAGCGCGAAGCGAAGGCAGTGTATCACAGTGATTGGATGTGAAAGTTTAGTTAAACATTGTCATCCGGTAAGAGTATCTGAAGAATCGAATAGGAAGTCCAACTCTTACATTAGATTCCAACCCTCCCCTAACCCTTCAACCAAGAAAGCCGTGCTTTTGCAGGGAAACCGCGTGATGCCACTGGGGAGGACTACTGAATTACTCTGTTCGTCCGTGAAAGTACTTTACGACTATCTCAATGTATGTGATCACAATACACCAACGTTACAGACGGACAGACGGACGGACGGATGACATTCTCATAGCAATATTGCGCTGCGCACATTCGTGCTTCGCGCGGACAAAAACCGGTCGCTGAGAGTAACTCAGTCGAAATTTTGCCGATTTGTGCTTTACTTGCTTCTAGCACAGCGGGCGGGTACGGCGAGAACTGCGAGTACAGATTTGAGCTTTTGATCGATTAATCATATCGTCTATTAGAATCGCGATTACAAGCGTGGCGATATCGACATATTGGTCAACCGATTCGATTATCACCCATGATTAATTGATTAATCAGTTGATCGATAAAATAATTTATTTGCAAAGCATGACATAATCCTATTATTGATAACCTCTAGGCAGTCAAACTCACAATAAATCCAAGTAAAGTCTGGTAGTAGGTTTACGATATTATCACAGAGTGAACAAAACATATAGACGATCATCTGCATATCATCGCTGGTACAACGATTATGCTGATTGAACAACAGCCAACATATGGTGTCGCCACTCCACCAAAAGTGTCCAACGAAGTGTGCGTATGCTTCCCTTGAATCCTGATATTTTCCCGCCGTCACAGTTGGTTGCAATCGGTGGAGAAATGCCGGAGATACAGGGGAAAACATGTCCCAGCTGACCTTCAAGCAACTACATTAGCTGACCCTGGCATAGTGTCGAGCTAAAAACGCAATCTAACATCAGCAGTACTGTTTGCCGCGATTATACTATAGTGTGCCAGCAGGACAAGGCCAAGGCGTAACACTATATACACTGTATACATGTAGTGTAGACGCGGCTTAATTAAACGGCGAGGCGTCTTTATGTGGGTGTCTGTGGGTGTCTTATTTGCACGCATAATTGATCCAATCGCACGCTGATCGACCAGTCGTCTGTTGCGCGGACGCGGATCTGTCGGATCTTCATCGGATGTGGAGCGTCCACCGCGAGATGAGCTGCGACTGGCCTGTCGTCTAGAGCATCGATCGACTTTGTCCATCTTTTTGGCGGTTAGTCGCCCGATGAACTGGCACCGTCTCAGCATGCCCCGGTCTCAAAATGATTCCATTTCAGCTCTTTATATTATGTTTAGAAAACTTACACCATACCAGTACCTTACCATACGCGTACGATGAGACCTGTAATGGGTCCATTGCGCATGATATACCAGTAATCACACCCATTCAAGAAATATCCGCGAAGTATCCATGTTCTCGAGCCTGCGTAGCCTCAACTGGATGAGAAATAAGTAATACTCAAGGTGTGCGAGTGGACGTACGCCTAGTAGGAGTGATTTAGGCGGTGCTATGTCTGCTACCTGTACCGAAAGTCCGATTCTTCGTGAGTACAGGCAGTGGATGGCATTACAGTACCACACAACTCAAGTCTCAAGTCCCGTTTCCAGGGTGATGATGACGATGATGCGCTGTTCACAGCAGCAGCAGCTATGCCTCAGATACGTCGCTACAGCACCTGTAAAGACCTGTAACAAGATCAAGTGGATCTGGGTCCAACGTTACGTGACATTGCCGCACTGTCAGCATGAGACTGATGATATGGAATGACGTCACAGTTGTGGCAGTGTTATAGTAGTCAAACTAATGTCACACAATCCGTCTGTTATAGACCGTTGCGACGTCAGCGCGTAGCTCACTTTTTTCAATTCTAGACACTACGCTGTGTCTACTCCAGCACGCACAGAACGCGCAACACCTCTCAGTATTTCTCCTCGAAAACGCACGATACACGACGTCTTATAATCCTATTCCGCTGTACTGGGTTCAGTCTATTTTTGTCCGGTATTTTACGATGCACTTCATACAATACGGCATAGGCTGTATACTTCCTAGTTACGTACCATCATTTAACAGGAAAGTAGACAAGCCGTTCTCGATCCGCCAATATCGGTAAAAATACGAAACTCCGTGTATTTATACGAAACGAAATTCGGTTTGGTCCGCCGGCAGCGCAGAGAAACAGCAGGACAAAGCAATACGAACCTTTTAAAGGACACCGAAAGCATAACTGTCGTAATCGTGCGAACATTTTGTTTAACTGTCTCATCGCTTTAGTTGTATTTTGTCTTCAAACGGCAGCGCAGTGCATATTCGTTCTCAACAGCCTACCAGGTGCACCGCTAATCTCGTTTTTAGCGCGCGACGCTATTAGCGTCGTAGACTACTCCGAGCCCTCTCTCTCTACCACGTCATAGATTGGGATCAGGCCAAAGTCACCGACAGAGAAGGCGATACATATATCAGGAAGGAGCAAGACAAGTCGATGAACAGAGACGAGGGATCATACCAACTCTCCCACATCTACGACATCCTGTTCGCCCCGAAACTGAGCGCCGAACGGCGATTAGACAGACCGTTCCGACGAAGGCTCCAGTCGAAGCCGTAACGTCAACAATAATCAATAAAAGGTTTTTTTAAAGTATTTATAAAGTATTTCATTTTGAATTAGTTTTCCTACTGTGCTGTTGCATAAAGTTTGTCCGTTCGTACGATCAGCTTCTGCAGCATTCAGGTCGGACGCATGGTGTGGTAAGTTAACCACTAATCACGTGTTTACGCATCCTTGATCCCAGCACGATGCATTTGTAATTCGATTAAGACCGTACAGTATTAACTTGCGGATTATAAATAAAAACTGCGCTGTCGCAGAGAAACCGCGCGACGCTTGTGCAAATATCGCCGGTTCTAGCCTACTATGACAATGATTATGGTATACCCTACGTCAAAAGTAAACTGTAATGCCTGCGTTTGTTTTGTTTTTAAATACTTGCTTGCTTACTTATTTACTTACCTAATTAATTAATTATCGCCTTAAGTACGTACTTGCTTATGATCATGTAACCAGCGCTGCTACAGCGAACATTCAGACCCTTTTCGATGCATTTTTGACGCCTCATAGGCTAAAACATTGCTGTCGGTAGTTATATAACTGGTGCCATAAATCTGCGCCGGTTTTCTTGCCCTGATTTTCGACGCCGATGTCTCACGCATGCTGTGTCACCGGCTTCTGACGGACGACATCTAATCGATCAAGTATAGTAGCGGCAGCCGATGAGGCGGGAGAGATATTGCTTGTACATGTCGAACGGACGGACGCCTCATCTGAGACGAATTGCCGGCCGCACATCAGTATAGCAAGCGTGACGTGGAGTGACGATTATAATCAATCCTAGTCTAATTTTAGCATCAAGGTTCTCCGGAGGGAGGCAAGTGCTTCCGACCTGCACCCGTGTTCTCACTCTGCGTCATTCGTGGATCTTATCTGTCCACTTTGTCCAGGATTTCCGGCGACCGTGCGTCCGCGACTGCAGGAAAACAAACGGAAATTTCGTCCTTCGTTCATCCAAAAATGAGGTCTAGGCCTACCGGTATATATTCCCTTCCACTCCGTATTTGTCATTACTTTTCCAAGTAAACTGCAATTCATCCCATCCCAACCCCCACCTCACCTCCCCAAATAACTCAGAACCAACTGGCGACAAAATAGTTGCTTCCACGGGCGTTTCCTGTTTGCGTTCTAAAATCTAATTCAGTACCGGTATAGTACGAAGAAATACACTAACTTGCTTTTAAAAATACAGCTAAGAAATAGCTCTGTTTTCGGTGCCAGATACCATTAAAGGTGGTGAAAACAAAGCGCTGTCAATTGAATTAACCCCGCTATTTACAAGGACTCAACTGTTGTCGCGAACTGTTTTAAGCCACTTGTAAGTTTCAACCAGTTTTCAGCAAAGCTTCTTTGCCTATACACGTGCATTGTATTTATGTAGGCTACTTTGCAGTTTACACGATATTCAGTGTGAAAACTAGACTTCAGATAAATACTAGTAGATGAACAAAACTACTCGATAACTATCCCGAATAAAGGGCATATCCCCTACAAGGGCTCCTTAACCTGCCTCTGGTAATGGTATGGATGGGTGGGGTAATGCCTATAGAATTCGTGGCATGGCTGTGGTTAGTGGAACTCGCTCGAACAGTTAATACAAGAGGTGCGACAGATTGTTATACTTTTACAGTTGTATATACTACACTTGTTACCCATGAATACATCATTATATGCAAAGACAGCAGTAACGGATGACGGAGTTAGTTCGAAGATGCATGGATCAGCGGATCAGCGGATCAAACACATAGAAAGTAGCAGTCCCACGCCGGGTCTGTCGACGTGCGCGTGATTTCTGCCGATGTAGCCTAATTTGACGGCGTCGACTTTGTCGTTTAGATTTCTGCTTCATACGACACGACACGAGAGAAGGCAGGTCACACTAGCGCTGACAATCACTGTTCAGCAACTTCTCCGGTAACTCGTGACGTCCGATAACCCCCTGCTCGTCCGCCAACACGAACAGGCTTGGCGGATTGTTTTTCCCCTTCCAGGCCCTTTGCCTTTTCTCTCTTCCCACCGGGACTGCAGGACTTTCCAGTTCATCTCCTGAGAACGAAGTAGCAGCGACGACGGAGACGCAGTGGTCAGCAAATGACCGTGAATTGAACGGATAGAGCGGAACAGCAAACAGATTAGTCTATTGTGGATCTGTCGATGACGGCTGTTCTGTGCAGTGCGCATCAGCCTCTATTCAGCTGTATATAGGATTCGTCAGTGTTCTCCAGACTACTAGGAGTATTTTGTTTGCTCGACTGATAGGCATACATACATTTGTGTACTACTCGGCAAAGACTTGCAGTAGCAGGTTGTAGGAAGTGTATTGTAGGTTTTAAGTTTTTTGTATGTATGAATCGGTACGCCTGTAGTCTTTTTACCCGCGCGACGCTATGCTAGCGCGGGTCTTTGCGACAGCAACGTGTCTGTCTGTCTGTTCGTCCGTCTGTCCGTCACGCGCCGGTATTGTGTCAAAACGAAGAAAGCTAGCGTCATGATTTCTTCACCATCTTGTAGCCCCAAGATTCTAGTTTTCTGAAGCCAAATTTCATCACAACAATCTATGGGGTCCCCCCCTGAGTGGGGGCGTCAAAGAAGGGTGGGGTGGGTAAAATCAGCGATTTTCTAGCTTTAAGCGTTAATATCTCGAAAACTTTAGCAGATACGGCCAAGGTTACTGTTAGTGACTAATAGAAAGTCGCCTGTGAGCTTTCGGTTGACACCAACATCGATGATCTTGGATGACCTTGAACTGCTGTAAGGTCAAAGTTTGTCGGAATTTCGCCTGATTTCTGGATTTTGAGAGGCAACAACGGCTAAACGAATGAAGATAGACCTATAATGTCAGCGACATAATTGTAACCCATTAAATGTGCTTTTCAGCCGTGTATAGATTACGTTGATATCTCATGGCGTTCCGCCGATATGGGGCGTCAAACAAGGTAGGGGTGGGGAAAACAAGCTATTTTCGAGCTAAATGCATCAATATCTCTAAAACGGTAAGAGATACGTCCAAAGTTACTATTAGTGGCTATTAGGAAAGTACACATGCGCTTTCGATTGGCACCAAGATCGATGACCTTGGATGACCTTTAACTCTATAAGTTTGAATTTTTTGAGAATTTCGCGGGATTTCGCAGATTTTGGACGCAACAACAGCTAAACGAATGAAGATAGACTATAGTATTGTCAGCGACAACGTTGTAAGCACGTCGAATTGGAGCCATTTGGCATGCTTTCGCGTCGCGCGGGTTTGTCAGCGACAGCTGGGCTTTTTTGTTTTCACTTGTAGGAATGATCAGCTCTCGCGTTGTTTCGAAACAGACGCAAACGACTGTGTTACTGCATTTTACCGCGCAATGCCATTCATAAGCGCAGTATTTGTTGTCCAAAGGTGTCTCTCTGTCCGTTCGTTCGTCACGATCCGGTATTGTATCAAAACGGTTTATCGTAACAATTCTTTACCACATGGTAGACCCAACATTCCCTTAAACACAGGTGGAGTATAGAAGCTTGCGTATTTACTGAGCTATTCGCCTTGTTCGACTAAGGTGTGATCAATAACGTTGTCGATGGTCTGTTGATCTTGCTAGTCGTCACTTGCGATCAACAGTGCAGCGCCGTCGGACCTGTGATATACATTGTTCTGCGACTGCATTAAACGTTAGCCTCGTCCGTCCGACGTCCGTCCGTCCATCCTACACGGCAACTCGAGATACGAGCAGGTCCGAAATATTTCCTTCGGCTTTCGATACGCTATTATGTTATAGCGGATAGTCGCAGATAGTGCTTATCGCCTAGGCCGCATGCCTTCTGTCTTTGGCTCGCGCTATTAACTATGGATTACATATCGAAAACCTCACTATTCTTAGTTAAACAGCGCGAGGCTTACGGAAGGGTCGCGCGGGTTTGTCAGCCATAGCTAGGCTTCTTGTCAATCGTAGGCGGAGCTTGGTCCGCAGTTCGTGCGTTAAAAAGGATCTGCATTCCGATCTCATTCGCATCAGCAGCACTGTTCGGTCGTGGACGCTAGTACTAATCTGTCTCTCAATTGAGTTTTGTCTTCGTTACTTGCCAGAAAAATCCCCCGAGAGACGCCGATGAAGTTCACACGACGTGACAAGTGTTTTTATACCGCTGACTAGTATCAATTCATTCGATTAAATAGACTGCAATAAGAAGTGTAAGATACTGCGGTAATTGAACACAAGAAAACCTAGCAACGCTAAGGTAAGCGCTCGACAGCAGTGCGTGTACGAAGGCCCCTATTCAAGTGAAGAAATCTACGGCAAAACCAACGCAGTGCACAAAATGTTGAAAAGTACATTCAGTGGGTTACCGGTACAACGTTTCGCTGACGCTTCATTCGTTTAGCTGTTGTTGTGTCTGCGAAATCAGCGAAATCTGCGAAATTCCGCGAAATTCTCCGAAAATTCGAATTTCGAACTTATAGCAGTTCAAGGTCATCCAAGGTCATCGATCTTGGAGCCAATCGAAAGCGCATATGCAACTACCTATTAGTCATCAATATAGTAACTTTGGACGTATCTCCTGACTGTGTTCGAGATATTTGCGCTTAAAGCTAAAAATGGTTTGTTTTTACCACCCCTCCCTTGTTTGACTTTCCCGCTCGGGGAACCCCTTAGAATTTCTGGATAAAACTTATCTCGCAAAAAACTAGATGGATGGGGCTACCGTGTGGTGAAAATTTAATAATCCTAACCGTTTTTGACTCATCCACCCGTGTGACAGACGGATGGACGGACGGACTATAGCATATAGTGCGCTAAGCATGCTGTCGCGCGCTAATAAAAGACCGCCCGGCTCTGATAAGCCACGTGACACAACCAGCTGAACGAAAGTTAGATAACACGAATGAAAGATTGGCAACAGGCCAAGGATGATGATCGGAGTATTAAGAGGAAAGAATAGTGTCACGATGCTGAAATAAGTGGTAAATCGGATAGACATGTAGCGTCTTTCCCCGCGAGGACTCACTTGAAGGACGGCTAGAGTATAGGCTAGGCGAGGAGGATGCTATACATTTTCGGGTTGCCTGGCAACGAGGTGGCATAGATTTCGCACTAGGCCCCTATTGTACTACACGGCGAGATTCGAAATGTATTCTGCATCTCAGTGAGAGGTATTCATGTCGTCTCAGTGTCCACGAGAGTTCCCTAGTGACACCGATGAATATCGGCTGAGTGGTCGTCCTGATCACGACCGGCAGGGGGCGCCACTGACGACTGCGTCAGTGCACGAATGCTCCACGGAACAATTCGGACAGCATTAAGCACTGCAGATTAATGTACTTCTTCGTATCATCGTATGGACTCTAGGCAGCCAAACTGTCGCTGATAACCCGTGCGATGCTCCCGAAAGTGTGTCACGGTTTCCGAATAAACAGCGCATACATTACAATGCAGTTCGTCGGGATTTTAAAGTAAAAACAGCACAGTTTAACCCTTTGACGCCCACTGCTGTCACGTGGGTTTGTTACCGTACAGCTATAAAGCATCCTGTGCCAGACCGGGTTAAGCCGTCATTTGTAATCCCCAGCACTGGCTGTAGCTGTAGACATATGCCGTCTGTTTACTGTTTCCTGACGGAGTTGTAAATGTTACGTTAGACTGGCTACAGTTTGGGTATATAACTAGAAAATTTTCTACAGTCAGTCACTACATCACTGTATAGGCTACGTCATCGCACGACACTTGCCACCTTCTGCAGCCGAAAGACTGTACTTCGTCAGCAGTAAAACGTGCTAATATATAATGTACACGATATCTAATGGTGCTGCAGCAACTTCCGACAATTTGCTGTCATGATATACAATCAGTCTACGTACTACTGTGTATTGCTTACTAAATACGGAATATACCTACAAATGTACGTAAATGTTATCACATTTCACACAATCAACTGGCACAATAAATCCACCTTATCACATAAACTGTCCTTCGATTGGTGTAAGCTGTGGTGTATGAAATCTTAACACCAGTCGGGAAGTTATTAATATCAATTATCACTAAGCTTATAGATATTAACCCTCAGTAGTCAAACCTCCAACGGTTACGCAGCCTTGCACATTATTATACTGTCATCACAGGATGAGCCTTACGGGAGGCTTATTAGTAACCCTATGTGACTTTCATTCTGTACCTTATGCAACTGTGCTCGAATTGTATGGGTGATTGAATATAAAAGTATAAAAGATGGTTGTCGCAGTATACTCAGGCTATACCGTATTAATGAAGTTGAGTTGAGTTCTCTGCTTGCCATTTAATTAGATCAGTAGGCCTGTCGCCATTGGATCAATCAGTGTGTGGCGAACATGGCTTGACTGTGTCGATGTTATTGGGCAGAAGGTTGATCGTATGGACGTTAAGACAAAACATCGCGAGCAGATTGCGCTATAAATATCCCGTCATAATGCCGTCGTGATCACAGTATACATGCATGATTGTGCGACGGCGCCCGACTAGGAATTGGCGGATTTAGAAGCGAGTGACTGATAGACCACTGTCGCGCTTGTGCTCGAATGCAGACAGCGTTTTACGTTACTGACAGTGACAATGCTATTGGAACTGATTGGCTTGCTATTGCTTATGACTTTTCAATGGCGCTGACATGCGGTCTGCGGATGTCACGGATGAGCAGGACTGGTGACGATGACTCAGAGTTAATACATGGTCGTTTTGTTTGTCGTTTGCAATAATTCTCTTCTTTTTACAGTCTTCGTAGTTCGTACCTATGACTATACGCTAGCGGGCCGTTTTAAAATAATAACAATAACAATAGCTACGTCTCTGTACCTTGATTGCTGATCACGTCATCCCAGCCTCTGATGCTGCTCCTCGCCGTCTTCGTCTATGATCCGCTAACCTGAATCGGCTCACTGTTCCTCGCTGCCGACATAGCACGTACGGCTGTCGGGCTTTTTATCACGCTGGCCCGACAGTCTGGAACTCGTTGCCATGATGGCATGATGGCTTTAAACGATTCTTGAAAACAATGCTTTTCAGTCGTTTATACCAGCGCATTAGAGGTTTTCTAACAAGATGCGCTACATAAATCTACGTTCTACTTACTTACTTACGTGTAAATTTTAAATAAGTAAATACTGCTTTCTTAAGCGACTCGGCTGGCACACGGGGGAATTTGCAGCATCATGAAAAAATGTGAAACATTCTTGCCTCCTCGAGAACTACCTTGTCCAGCCAGAAGTTTTGGAGCCGGCACTCAACTTCCTGTGCGAAGGCTGACTAGTGTCGCTACAGACAACGTTTTCGTTTTAAAGAATATATATAATTTGTTGTTTACTTTTTAAATTAACTATAGTTTTCTAATCGCCGAAGCTAGTTCGACTCGACGTTCAGATTAAGAAATTATATGGATTAGAAAAGCGCGAATCTCTTTTCTAATCGAAACGTGAACTCATGCAGCGTTGACAACTCGTCTATGAGCGGCAGGTTGTCCCTCGGAGCCTGCTGAGAGCTTGTTTCAGTTAATACAGTTCGCAATGATGAAACTGTTTACCGCAGTAACAGCTGCAGCGTCAGTGTAAGTGCACGCCGATAGCTGCTTATCCCACGCAGACAGCTGCCACCAGGGCCTTCTATCCCTCCTTACTACTTGGATGCATGCTCACTGCCCCTTTCCCTTCCTCTTCCCTTTTCTTCCCTTCCCCTCCCCTACCCTCAAAAGACCCCTTAAGGTCTTAAATGCAGTTAGGAGGTCTGGGGAGCGCTGTAAGCTCCCCAGCGGAGTCTGGGGCGGAGCCCCAGTGGAAATCGAATTTTGGTGCATTTTTGCCTTATAATCCGACATCTGCTGGCAAGTTTCCAGAATTTTGCTGATAGTCAACTGACCAAATTTTGTAAACTTTGTAAAAGCAAATCGAGACCAAAATTGTCCACCATCTAGATGTACCAAACTATTGTTTAAAACGAAACCGGATTACGTGACTGTTCATATTTCATGATATTTGATTTGAATGTTTGTCCACACTTGTTTCCAAATTAGCGACTTATTCAGTTCAAAAATGTTCAAAATTACACTAGAATCACCAGACACTGAGTGGGTATTTGACATTTGCAAATCAGTAAGTAAAACGTAAGCGGGACAAACATATTATTAGCGCGCGACAGCATGTACCATATAATATAATGGTACATGCTGTCGCGCGCTAATAATATGTTTTGCTACCGCGCTACATGCTATCGCCTCTCCGTCCGTGGGTCTGACCGTCACACGGGTGGATCATACAAAAAACGGTTGAGGTTAGGATCATGAAATGTTAACCATACGGTAGCCCCACATCCCTCTAGTTTTTGCGGAGTAAGTTTATTCAGAAATTCTAAGGAGTTACCCCGAGCAGGGACTTCAAACAAGGGTGGGGAGGGAAAATCAACCTTTTTCTAGCTTTAAGCGCCAATATATCGAAAACGGCAGCATGACCAGATACGGCCAAAGTTACTATCAATGACTAATAGGAAGTCGCATATGAGCTTTCGATTCACACCAAGATCGATGACCTTGGATGACCTTGAATTGCCGTAAAGTCAATTTTGTCGGAATTTCGCGTGATTTCACGATTTTTGGAGGCAACAACGGCTAAAAGAATGAAGATAGACCCATTGTCAGCAACAGCATTGTAACCCACTGAATGTATTTTTTAACATTGTGTTCCTTGCGTTGATTTGCCTTACATTTCTTCGTTAGGGGCCTTCATACACGCACGGCTGTCGCGCGCTTACTTTAGCGTTAGCTAGGCTTTCTTGTGTTGTTCTGTCATGAGGCCCACGAATGATGAAAAATCTCACAAGCCAGGGGAAACTCAGGGGAGATTTGAAAGACAATATAGTTTATTGATGGCGATTTTCTTGTTGGTCACGCATATAGTGCGGTGTAGTGTGACATAGTTGATTTCAAAATTCTCTCCTGGGTTCCCCCTTGGCTTGATTTGGATGCAGCTTGCATCCACCATTGTATTGCGCAGAATGCCCTGGCTGCGACAGCATGATTGACGGGTCCTAGATGTCACCTCTCTAACGAATGCACCGAGATCGCGAGCTGGAACGCTGAGTTTGCACGAGTGGTATTCGTGGCATCATTCATAAAATAGTATACGAATATATCTGTGCATGACGGTAGCCTGTAACAGACTTTAAAGAATCTGTAGTCGGCTTTGTTGCTGTGTAACGCCAAAAGTAAGTATAAACAATAAGTATGTAAGTAAGTAATCGGGTGACTGTGGCGACTTCAACATCTACGTCGACTAAGTCGACGTCGTCAACGATGTTCGTCTCTGCTGCAGTCATTTCACGGCGACTGTCTTGAACTCTGCCAGAATTCTGTGTGCTTCGTCCGTCAGTTTCGGCAGTATTAACCCTTTGACGCCCACTGTTGCCATATGGGTACAGCTATAAAGCATCTTGTGCCAGATCGGGTTAAGCCGCCATTTGTAATTTTTGACACCCGGGCACTCTGACGCTCAGGGCTGAGCGTCAGAGTGCCCGGATGTCAAAAATTACAAATGACGGATAACCCGTGGTCTGCCAAAGGATGCTTTATAGCTGTACCCATATGACAACTGTGGGCGTCAGAGGGTTGACCCTCCTGCTTCGAAGTACCAACGCATCCAGCGTATTAGCGTTTCACGACGATATGTTCTACAAATAAATTCACTTACTTACTTACTTACTTGCTTATTTTTTCTTGACTGACTAGTCAAGTATCATGAGACGTGAATGCCTCCTGGATTTGTGATCATACGAGTTGACTCCATTTAATCGATGTCTTCGATGCAAGCCGTCACTCGTCACTGTTGCCGAGATGATACGTGTCTCACAGCTGGACAGTTTTAGCGCTAAAGTGGGATCGTCTGTCCGATATTCTGGCGGGACCTGCCTGCGGCGAGCAACAATGAGCGATGGTCCCAGACGGATCGCTGCAACACCATAGACAACACCATAGAAGAACGTAGCGTTCGATGTTTTGCTGCGATTTCGTTGACGTTCGCTGTTTGTTAAGACGTTTCCACTGGGGTGCATACGAATACCGGAATCACAGGAATCACGGGAATTACAGGAATTACAGGAATTACCGACGTCGGAATGTCGTAAAATACAGTATACAACATATGCAAAAACATAGGAATCACATGTAAAACGAATTAAAACCCTAACCCTAAACCTAACCCTAACCCTAACGTATTTTCGAATTTCGAATAACTGTATTTTACGATATTCTGACGTAATTCCTGTAATTCCTGTAATTCCTGTGATTCCGGTATTCGTATGCGCCGGTTTCCAGTGCACTGTTTCGACTGCTTAAAGATAGGCCGCAAATTGGTATCTTCATTCCACTGTCGCACTCGTAGTGCCTGCCTCTACTATAATGTCTGGAGTGGTATAACTTGTCGCTAGCAGTTTATGCGTGAACAAACTGCATGGCATTACACTGTCGATCATCGGCCACAACTCGCTTGATAGCGGAATACGTGCTGTAACACTGTCTGGAGTGGGATAGTTCGTCACCACTCACTTATCCCACAGTAGATAGTTATTTAGCATACACATGTTTCCAACCAGCAGCTTCTTCGTAGACCTGCAAGCAGTTTGAGCCCTGAGGACAGGTCGAAACTTTCTCTCCAAATCTGCCAAGTAGGCCTAGCCTATTGCGTGCTACGTAATCTAGAAATGCCCCCAGCTCGACATCGACATTCTAGGACATCCTGCCACACCGACCTATACTCTAGCAAGTTCCAGTTAAACTGTAAACAGAAAAAGTACAGCCAAAGCTATTCTTATCTTACCGTCTGTTTATCTCCACCTAACGCCAACATAGTCCTTACGTATGTTCCGGCAAAATGCTATTTTTACTGATAATTCTATTTTGCGCGTCGCCGTCGGATGTTGCAGGATTAAGAGCGTACATCAATGGCGATGGCGGATATATAATTCACGGGCAACTTCGGTGGTCCAACCGATTCCGTCATTTTATTACCCGCGCGACGCTATGCTAGCGCGGGTTATAGAGATCGCAAAGTGTCTGTCCGTCCGTCTGTCTGTCCGTCCGTCACGCGCCGGTATTGTGTCAAAACGAAGAAAGCTAGCGGCATGATTTCTTCACCATCTGGTAGCCCCAAGACTCTAGTTTTCCGACGCCAA
>Ga0056114_1000304_pt1 | contig 15632 bp, 8 predicted proteins | sample WorMetHERISLAND1_FD_77005 | JGI IMG/M metagenome (GOLD analysis project Ga0056114, IMG submission 77005) | Marine gutless worms symbiont microbial communities from Max Planck institute for Marine Microbiology, Germany - Olavius loisae HERON... ...
GTTGGGAACAGTTGACCGGCGTCCAGGCAGCGGCAGACGCAGTGCGCGTACTGATGATAACGTCGACACAGTTGAGTCGCTGTTGCTGAGTCAGGAAGACAAACATCAGAGCCACGGAACAGTCAGAGAAATTTCACGTGATGCGGGGGATCCATCAATCATCAGTTTCGCAGATTATTCACATTTCACAAAGATCTGCGTCTCAAGTGTTACAGGAAAAGACGCGCTCATCAGCTCACTGAAGCATACAGCATGCACGCGTTAGGCCTAGCGGTATTTTCGGTATGCAGTTTAAGAGACGATAACGTGATAGCAAGCAAACCTACATTCTATTCTATTTTTACAAGTTCTTATTCCGCGATTCATTGTTGTATATAGCAGTGAAAAAATTACGAAAATCGGTCAATATTTGCCAGAGTTATCACAGAAATAAACGTGTCTCGTTTTTATGGCCCACAGTGTAGTAGCAACATCAGCAGTGTGTATGTTGTCGAAGTCTGTCAGTCTCTCTCTCAAGGTCTGTCCGGTCATAAAGGTAAGCTTATGTCGTGTGTCTTGCGGCGTTCTAGCGATCTGATGTTTCCTCAAATAAATCTCTACATTCAATATATCTCTCTGAAGTAACTATCTCATCGGTTTACAGGGTACATTTTTCCCAATCAACTAGTCGTTTTAATCCAGACCTTTAAACGCCGTTCATCGATCTAATAGCACTAGTTGTCAATGATTCCATTAGCCTACCTCAGCAAAACGACCTTATGCATTTCATTCATTCATTCATTCATTCGTTCGTTCGTTCGTTTTAATTCAGGCAGCAAGGCCCATAAAACAACGGACAAAAGCAATGACACAAAAGCACACACAAACATAAAAACACAGACAGACAGACAGAAATTGCACAAGGAAAACTGTACAATAAATTAAAGTATTATACACTTACCGCGGTGATCTACTTTTTGCCTTAGTTTGTAGCTGCTCATTATGTTGAAGACATGACAACTTGCGAAAATTGCTCCAAAGTAAGATTTTTCATGAAGAAATCTGCGAAACATTTAGCATTACTTAGATTTAAAATTACGCACGGTTTACAGTAAGTTTCCGAGACGTTCTGTTTCCCAACCAGCAACTAAATGTTGGCAGGCAGCTGGTGAAATGTCATCGTTTTCTCGTAGACTTCAAGTGTATCGTGGTGACAGCTTGTTCGCCGTTCTCCTCATAGTCAATACACGTCGACAGATCGTTGTAGACACGGACTGTCTTAGTCAGACGCTTGGCTCGAAGATCTTCCTGATCCGACTCTCTGTGACCTGTCGACGACTTCGGAAACCTTCCACAGGGTTGACTGGTGTCGTCGTCCTCGCTAGGTGGCGCTGACGGGTCCTGTGTCACCGGATCTCTCTGTGGTACAGCCAGCTCTGTCTTCGCTGGTTTATCAGCATCACTCGATTCATCATGGCTGGATGGTGGTGGATTATCTGGGTGCGTGGAAGTATGACCTGGAAATTCTTCGACGTCTTGACCGGAGAAGGACAGATTCGCGTTGGACGAATCAGGACACTGAACTGGGCCGGTCACATTAGTCGAAGTGCAGTCATTCTTGGTAATTAGTTCTGGAGACGAACTTGTGTCAACAAAGACTGTTGGTCGACATTCTCCCTTCGTCGTTGTTGACTCAACGCCCCTTTCTGACTGCGTCATCAACTTTTGCTGACATTTTGCTTCTGTCTCGTCCGATAGTCGGTAGGCGGCGCCACTCGTCAGCACTCCGTCGCATTCTTTCTCACCGACAGCAGCGTTTTGTTCACCGTCTTCATGTTTCCTGCCACTCTCTTCATCTACCTCCATCTCTTCTTCTTCTCCTCCCAGGTCAGTAACGGAGGACTCCGTTCTGTACACACTGATCTCTTTACCAGCGCCAAGTGCACCAGTCTCATCAGCCTTTTCACCAGATGTCGACTGTTTACTTTCGTCATTGTCTGAAGTCAGAAGAGTTCCACTGGCATTTGCTTTCGACGAGGTGCATGCTGCAGAAACGGCCACAGTGGTTTCCGGTTTACTTTCGGTTTCGGTTTTAGTGGTATTTTCCCGGCAAGGCGGTTCTTCTCGTTCCGGTTCTTCGGACTTCTGGGTTTGCCGTGGTTCTTGTGGCACATCATTGGATTTACCGTTGACGACTCCAACTGGAAGACTCTCATCTTCTGTGGCTTGATTACTGGTCGATTCCTTACCAGAAGGTGAAGAGAGCTTGGGTTCGTCATCTACGTTCTTTTCTACCTCCTTGTCGTCCAGACGTTGTTGATTCTCTGTAACGTCTTCACGCTCGACCGGCTGCTGTGTTGCGTTCCGTTCAGTGGCAAGATTTGCGGATTGCTTGTCTACCTGTTGTGGACGGGAATCTGTGTCTTCCAGTGGAGGTTCGGTGCCCGCCATGAACGATGCCACAAACATGTCATCGAACGGAACGGCCACCTTGTCTGGACCGGTCCTCGACGTTTCCTCTACGTCGGCAGCTGTTCTGGCTGCATCATCCTCACTCCGATCATTGCGTTTGTCGCGATGCAGCGGCTGTAGGTTCAACATTGCTTCTACAAGGTCGTTAAACGAAACGTTCCAGTCAGTATTGTTGTCCCGCGGCACCGCAAAAGAAGACTGTTCCGATTTGGACAGCGGATACTTTGCTGCAGCTGATCGTCGCTCGTTGATGGCCTGAATATTTTCTGATGTTGTCTCTTGGTCCAGTCCTTCGTCGTTGTTCAGTTCCTTGTCGACGTGGACAAGCGGCTTTGCGGCAGCGACCGTTACTGGTCTGATAACCTGCGGATGATCGGCATCGTTGAGGGACATCGCCTGGAGCTGATGTTCGGTGTGAGACCCGTACCACGGGTTATACGGCAGCGAGGTATCAGCCGCGTTGTTTGCCGATGGATGACCAGGAACTGTCGAGACAGACTTAGCAGCAGAGGCGCATGGAAGAGAATGGTCCGCGGACCTGACATTAACGTCAACCAGTCTGGTAAGTAAATGATCCATCTGACGATCTTCCTTGCTCTCTCCTCGCCAGTGGTAGTGGGGGTCGTGGGTACCTTCCAGCGGAGGATAGAGACGTCTAAAACGCGCCCTTTCCTACAACAACACGGCCAAACACTGTCGCGTAACGTTTAGTTTTAAATTTGTTTGAACTCTGACAAGCTACAGCGCCTTACAAATCAACGTATCAGCGTTCATCATTATTGAAAAAGGTTGGGGTGTTGATGTCTGTAAAGCCTACAGACACTGTGGTAGTGGTTATGCCTCTGCCGAAACATCCTCGGTTCTCTCCAAATACAATACATAGGCTACTGTCCATACTGAAAAATATGTATCAAGTTGGACACAGCGATCGTCCGAATGTGATTTCGTTAATAATTCATCGAACAGGAGAGAGACAGACGTGACTTTATTTGCATACTGATTGTATATACATATACGTGTGCACATGTCGTCAAAAAAGTACCTGTATCGCAACACGCCTGCAAATTGTCATCAAATTTTTCGGCGTCATCAGTCGTAAAGTTGACAACGCCACACGTCAGTGAAATCGTCCAATAAAGGTAAAATTGGCTGTCCTTTGATGTTGCTGTCTATAAACATTTTGTTATCGTAATAAGAAAACTAGTACGCATTGAATGGCATAGGAAATGCTGCACAAAGTTATGTCCAGCTTAAGTATTATAAGCTCATTATCCGCAGCTTGAGTAATGACAGGCTTCGTAGCCTAAACTTTTTGCTTTCGCTTTCCGCCATTGGTAGAAGGACACAGGACAGTGTTTTCAGCTGCCTGATTATGGTTCTTCATTGCATAAAAATACTTTTATTATTCGTTCCTTCTTTGGTTTCATGTAACTGCAATGACATCTTTTATGTTCTTTTCATTTCAGCCCCCTGTACTTATGCTGATATTGTTCTTAATGGCGTTTGTCTGTTAATCAATTGTTCTAATAAGCAGAATATCACTGTGTACAAAAGATAGGAAATTCCCGACATAAGCGCCATTCTTTCGATTGACTGAGCGTGTCAAGTTAATTTTAGATCCAAGATGATAACTTCGAGACTGTAATTAATAACGATGTGTATTAAGAATACACGACAAAATCAATGGTAAGTGTTTTCTGTAGCAGATACAATGTTTGGTAGGAAATGTCGCGGAAGATGAAGTCTGCGACACACGTTGAGGAGCTGGTGACCGGAGTGGGTAAGCTACTTTCAGACACCTCTCACAAATACTCAGACGTCCAACTCAAAGTAGGCGGGAAGATCTTTCACTGTCACAGACTTATACTGGCGCTCAAGTCTCCATACTTCGAGAAGAAGTTGTTCCCATCATCATCATCACCAGCTGCAGCAGCCGACCAAGTACAAGTACTTGTCCTGAAAGACATCAGCGCTGATGACTTCGACAAGGTGCTTCAGTTCATGTACACCGGGGAAGTGGAACTGACCAATCAGAACGTACGAAACATCCTACGAGCCGCCGATGTCATCGAGTTGAATGAACTGACCCAGTTCTGTGGCGACTACCTTCTGGATTCTGTTTCCACCACCAACTGCATCGGTCACTGGAGGCTTGCTGAGCAGATGAATCTCGCTGCACTGGCATCGTCCTGCAAGCGTCTGTGTCTGAAGGAGTTTGAGAAGATTGGTTCTTCCACCGATGAGTTGAGCAGTTTGTCTGAGAAGATGATGGTAGAACTACTGGAAGACAATGAGCTGGTGGTGGAGAGTGAAGTGGATGTGTGTGAGACGCTGATGAAGTGGTTGAACTCACAGACACAGGCTGGGTACACAGTCCAACCTCGTCAACTCTTGACCCACATAAGATGGTCCAGTGTACCGGTAGAATATGTCAAGTCCAAGCTAATTACCAACAGTCAGCTGATGAATGACCGTCCAAGTTTTGAGTTTCTATCTAAAGTCATCTCTTACCGACTCACTGGAGTGCAGTTTAATGGCCTGAATACGTTTCACAGACCGTCAACTGGGGTTGAACAGTGTGTAGTCATCGTGGGGGTGACAGAAGATGAGATAGGTGAGATGTCGTCGGATGTTCGCCGTCTCAGTCTGCAGACAAAGGACAAGGCAACGAGCATGCAAGCTATACCAACTACTATGCAGATGGAATCAGCGGCTTGTGTAGGCCTATCTGGAAGTCAAGTGTACGTCACTGGCATTGGAGATAGCAACAACGAGGCGTGGAAATGGGAGTCTGTTGTTGGTTGGACAAGATGTGCTGATATGAATGAAATTCGTAGTGGACACTGTGCGACCTTTGTCAACAACACATCAATGTACGTGCTTGGTGGATATGTTGACAATAGAAAGAAGATACTGGACAGCATTGAGCAGTACAACACAGTGACTAACAAGTGGACGAAAGTTGGACAACTGATACACGCAGCATGCGGCGCAGCCTGTGCCGTCCACAAGACATCGATTTACGTGTTTGGTGGAACGATTAAAAACGACGAGGGTCTTGACTGTGTTCAAGTGTTTGACACAGCCACAAAAGTCTGCACTGAGCTCACTCAACGTCTGCCACGACCAGAGGCTCTACTGAGAGCTGTGATGTGGGACAAGTCTGTCATACTTTTTAACCCCCGAACTTGTCTCATCTTTGACCTTGAGCAGAAGACTTTCCAACAACGAGACCAGTTTGCTGTTGAAGCCGTTTTTCCCGGTCTTGTACTTGAGAACCAACGCATCTTCGTCATTGGCGGCTTGAACATAGAGGACGATGCAACTAAAGAGGCGACTTTTAATGATGAAGTGAAGAGTGTTGCTGTGATGGACATCATCAACGATCAATCAACTCCAAACTGGATTCATCATGCTAAACTGCCAACACCGTTTGCCGTCCTCGCCTTCGCTTCAATGACGCTGCCTGGCTAACTTGACACTGACACTGACACTGAGTTTATTCCACCCTTGCGGCTGGGTAGCCGAATAGCTGAATAACAAATTTCGGTAGAATACACAATATAAAACCAGTGCAATTAGAGACCAGTTTGCTGTTGAACTGTTAACTGTTAACTTGGTGTTAACTTTGCCTGCATTTTTCAATTAGGCCTATTCGCCACAGCTGTGAACTCACCGCGAACATTCTCATGAGACTGATCGCATGTGTTGTATGCTATGCACTGATTGTTGTCCAGTATGCGTAGACATGCTAGATGTTCCAGTGATTGATTGAGTAAAGTTTAACGTCCCATTCGACACAGTATAGGTCATTTCGGAGACGGAGTTTTACAGGTCTGACCGTCTGATGACCCAACCAACAGTGTCAAAGCACCGAAACCGAAGAAGGGTGGTTAGTCATCCAGACAGGCCTCAGTCTAACCAGGCTCACCTCACCATGTTACAATAATACAACATGTATGCAGATATAATACAAGAAAATAATCTAACACACACAATGTTATCTAAACACAGTGTGTGAACCCAGTGAGATGAAGCCAAATCTGGTAGATGCTAGATGTTCCAGTATTAAGGCTTCGCTCATTTAAAACTCTACAGTTATGTGTTCATAATCCGCGACAACTCTATTGTACTTCGTCTGTTTAGCCTGTTTATTAGCAGAATCGTATCTCAAATAGTTCCAGTTGTATTGTATTTCGATACAACTTGGCCCAGCCTGGAAGGTAATTTTATTGTTATTACTTTAAACTTTGCTGTTTATATCAGATTTGTGTCTTTTAATGTATAACTATTTTATAATAAGGGTAGTAAGCTGTAAGTGCTAAGTGCCATTTTGACCTTTCTGGCCCTTGTAACTCATGGTTTTTATTGTTCATATGCTGTCTTTTTCTGTCTTGTGTTTTCTAAATGAACTGATGATGATGATGACTTGTCTGGTAGAACTGATTAACTTGCGAACCCAGAGAATCGGAAAGAGAGCTACGAAATTAGCACAATAATAAATTACTCAGAGGCCGTTGAAAGATGTTCCAGTCGACCCCACCCGTGCACCCACTGCGTGTGATACGTCTCTAGCCACCCTTTGACCGCTCTCAGAGACAAACTGCTGTCTGGCAGAGTTGATGGCAAACTGTTCCAAACTGACGGCCCATGGAACACAAAACTTCGCTGTCCCGTTGACGCCCTCATCCTCGCTAACTGAATACATCGAATATATGCAGACCGTAGACGTGAACGCCCTCGGACGTCTTCTACCGGGCACAGAGTTAAATACGTAGGCCTACGCGGCACAAGACAATAATGATAACAGTGATATTAAACATGACAGTTCCGATGATGTCGAAATGAAAACCTGATCAAGTTGTCCACTTTGTTGGAAGCGCATGAGTTGTCGCTGAAAGCCGAGGTTTGGATTGACGACAGAGCGTAGTGACCTGACGTAACGCAGTGCGTCATGCCAACCCATCGTCGTCACCGTCATCAGGTAAGCAACGACCAGCGTCGGACTTCGCGATACTCCCGCCAGACTATGTACCGACATAATAATGAGCATTCAGTGGGCGCAAGTTTATTTATTCTACACGTACAATAATAAATATCGGTGGATTACTTTCCTGGCTGAATTGAGGTTACGGCCCTCGCATATTCAGACCAGGCCTATCGGAAACAGTGCAGTTTTGACAGACACATGCGGGTTATGACGACGATGCCTCAGTTAGCGCGTTGGTGACGTAGTTACCCTACGTTGAGCCCGGTTAATACTTAGATGGGTGACCGTCTGTGGGCGGGTAAACCATCTTGGTATAACCAGCCACCTACGTAAACTCAGCCTTTCATCCTTCCGAGGTCGATAAATGAGTACCGGCAATACGCTGGGGGTAAAGGCATGAGAATCCCCCTGTGTCTGGTGGCAGGTAACACTGTGTGATCCCATATGACAGGTGGTTAGGGGTTTGTTAACGTATATGCGCTATACAAATCGACGTTTACTTTACTTTGTTTTACGTTATACTGCGGTTAGTCTCATCGAGGAGAAATTATCATTTAGGTACAATATGGCTATGCCTGACAAAATCATCGTGCCTTCACGCACCGAGTACAAGATGCTCAGCTCTTGCCGACAACAACCCGTGCGATACTTGCGCAAACGTCGCAAGCTTCTCGATGAACAGAACGGCTTGTATTGTAACTGATTGCTAGTGTGGCTAAACGTATCTGCTGCATAGGGCTATGCTACATATCAAAAATGCGTGTCTTCGAAACAAAGATATATGCGAAAAACGTATTTTCTACGTTTTCGTTCCGAGCGACTTTGACCTTCGACCTTTTGAGCTCAAATTTTCTACTCCAGTTGCCTGTTTCATACGTATAGGCTTATCCCCACTAAATTTCTACGACTTTCCGATTTCGAGGAAATCGAAGGCACTGTAATAGACAGACGGACGACAGACGGACGGGTGCAAACGCTTTATGCGCCCCAAGGGGAAGACCGTATAATAATGTGCCAATAAAAACCGAATTGTCAAAACATCGTAGTTCGACGCTGCACTCATAGAAAAGTGTGACAGTATAGCGCGCGATGTAGTGTAGTTGTCAACAAAATCGAAACTGGTACCAGTGAACGAGAACTGATCCGCCGTTACGTCGACAGACGTGAATAAAGTCGTTGCAGTCTGAGAACCAGCTGCTAATGTCGGCCCCGATGACGTCAGAGACCGGTACACACAGGTACTGTTTACCCTGCAGCACCAGCAGCGGCCGTCATCAGAGAGGCAACAACATGTCAAAGACATCGTTAATGAAGAAGACGATTAGGCCGCACAAAAAGTCTTCAGTGGTCACAACAGGACTTCAGGTCGAAAAAAATGGTTTCCCGTGCACACAGCAATGCGTTGGATATTTGCGCAAATTGCAAATCAACACGTATATTTTTGATTTTTTGAATAAAGTGTACAAAAGTTTAAGAGTACCTACAGCCCATAGGTTTCGCAAATTGGAACTGTGATAGTTATCTCACAGACTCCCTGACAAAATTAAGTCTCGAGCTTCTTAATATTTTAGTCTCTAGCATTATATTAATATAATTGCCTACTGATAGAGACCCTCCTGCAACATTTAAACTAAGCTTACACTTTAAACTGAGCTAGTCAAGGTATTTAAGTGCTAGGCCGAAAAGAGAATTAGTCTCTTTTCTGGCGTCAGTGCGATAAGTGTGATTATTTTTAACTGCTCTGAAATTGTGTGTATATGCCTAGGCTACGTCCATTCATTGCGATAAACCAAACAACAACAACAACAGAACTAAACAGAACGTGCCGTCTCACATTCTTGCATATAGTTCGAGTAGTTTTTCAACGAAGCAGAGATAATTCGTCCTGTAGCTGTAGGCTACTGCTATGCATGCATCCTGATCACATTATCACGTGTGACTCGGACAGTGTCAGGACAGCGTCAAGTAATGACAAACATATTGTAGCAACTCTTCGACAGCACTCCAAATACTGATATTTGTCACAAACAAACAGCTTTGAGAACGAAACTCAAAGTCAAGTCATTAATTGAAGAATTTCCAATTGTGAACATCAGAAACGTTGGCTACTGTATGTGTAGCCTATAGCAGAGTGAACGACGTAGGCCTACATAGCGTGCACCAAGATATCTACAGGACTGCATGACATCTAGAAGGGACCTGCTACGCGGGGTGTAGTGAAGCGGCATTTACAATAAGATACGATAAAGAGTTGAACGTGAGCTGACTGGTGGACAGAGGACAGAGATAATTCTACCGCATGTACCTGGAAAATAGTCAAAATACAAACACAAAGAAACAACTAAATCATCATCATCAGATTTATTCTCCGATAATAACATCATCACAACAATATCACAAAAATAGCCATACAATCGGAGGGCTGCCAGAGAAGCCTTACAGCTCACTGACTGGCCGCCCAAGTAAAAAAATAAATTGTCCTCAAATAATACTATCATACAATAAACAAAATACAAACAAAAAATAACACTGTGCAGGTGCACCAGGCCATGAGCAATACCACCATTTTATATACAATGATTATAATAGTTTTAATACAGTAGCTAGATAACCAATATAACATGAAAATTTTTTGGTAGTTCTTATAATGGATTATATGCTAAGTAATACTGTAATTTTTTTGAATAATTGACGTGACTTTATATTAATTAGATATTTTGGTAGTCGGTTCCAAAGTTGACTACCTTTAAAGTTTAATAACCGACCCCCAGCAGGAGAACTAACATGCGACAAGTAAAATTTGTTATCTGCTATATGGGATAAGCAGTAGGCTGTCCAAAAATTAGCTAAAAATCCGAACTTCAGCGAGAGCGTGGTGTTGAATGTCGCAAAGGCCTGGGCTGTAAAATTTCAGAACTGGAAAATCACAAGAGTAATCTACGTAATAGCAGATTACAAGATTTTCAGAATTTCGATCGTTTTTAAATTTTTTTTATGACTTATTACAGTATTTTGCATTGATCTGTATTTACTTGAAGTTTTGTTCCTACTAACTACAGAATGCTTAAAAGAACTGATATAATGAACAGTAAGAATATGGCAAAGGGTCGATTTAGATGGCTAGTTTGCAATACATAATTTGCTGTAATAATATTTGTTGTAATAATAGCCTAATGCAATCAGCCCGCGAATAGCCTACACATTGCTAAAGACTGTGTGCTGCATGTGCTGAGCTATATGCGTAATGCGCTAAAGTTTTCTAAGTCGTCGATGACAATCACTCGACCAGTACGCTCATCACGTTCACCGATGCAGAGACGTTTGTGAGTCTGGTCGTACGACAACTCGCAAGGATATCTCAAATATTCGTCGACCGTCATCTCACGAGCAGTGGTCAGTGACTGGTCAAACACCAGCAGTCTGTGGTTGTTTTTGTCGGCAACCAGAACGCGCCCGTCTCTATCCACCGCTAAACCTCTTGGACAGTTCATCCGAGTCATGTAAGACCCACGCGGTCCACCATAGCTGCGAACTACCAGTGTTCCGTCGGCGTCTACTAAGCAAACTCGATTAAGCTGGCCACAAGGATCTCCGTGAGTCACCAGAAATCGACCATCATGCAGCTGGATAGCCTGGTATGGACGAATGTTTTCTGGCAACTGGATTTCCCGTAGTCGAATCCCATGACTGGTGAATATTCGCAGTTTGCTCTCCCTTTCGCTCACGACTACAACATTAAGCTCAGTATTGACTGACAGACCGGTCGGCCTTTGTGCCACATCCGACCACGTCTTCACTGCATTTGGTCCGCTGCCAGACAGATCCACTCGGTGTATGCTGTTGTTCTCGCAGTCGGATGCGTAAAGGCAGTTATTGATGGGACAAGCTGCTAAACCGAGACAATTACCAAGTCCACGAACTCTTATGCGGCGCTTTAATGCGACTGTCACGGCATCGTACACCTCAACTTGGGTTCGACTGCCACAGAACACGACAAATACGTCATCACCGAGTGACGTCAGTGCGTCAACCGAGACAGGTATGACACGCGACACGTGACATGTCGGATCTACAAATCAAACACATCTTCTGTGATAGAAAGTAGCGTATTTAAAAGATATACAGTACTCTAACAAATGGTAAATGGTAAATGGCTGCCCGATTTTACAGAGCGCTTGAGAGCGTCGGCATAGCATCAGCTTTATCTACCACTCTTCTTACCATTTACCCATGTCAGATCCGAGTCCATCAAACGCTGACAGTCTTCAACTTATTACAGCTCGGAAGAAGGAGTGTTGGCCGGTCTCAGCGGACAGTTTACCTCAGGCGGTTACCTGTCAACTGTGAAACACACTGCGTTAGCGGAAATCGAACCCACAACCTTCTGATTGCGAGTCCGACGCGCTACCCGTTGTGCTACTGAGACTAGTAAAAAATAACAAAAATTACTGATAGGCAGAACGATCTAATAACAACTTTCTGTTGACCGTCGTTTCCGGAGTGCCAGCTGGAAGGGAATCGGCGTCGCCGAGGGCCAGAAGAGGTATGAAGAGTGGATAATTATACCCCGTCCATGCACGACGGATGAAACCTAGTCATGACTATGCGAATAAATGGGGCGATATCTGTCTCCCTGGAGCGGAAATGACACCAGCAAGGAGACTGTCCAGGTGGGGAGGCAGGGGAGGGGGCTCAAATCTCAACCGTTATCAATTCGCACACTGGTTGTTTCATAGCAATCACTGTTAAAACGTCTGGACGAAATATTAAGGCACCTTGCGCAGTTTTAAAAACAAACACCAATAAAACACATTTCTGGCATCCAACCGACCTTCATCGATGGTTCCAACAAGGTTTCCGTCATCGTCATCGTTGTCCAGCAGCTGGGATGAACTGAATCTGACACGGAGAAGAGGTAGAGCATTGGCCACGTGACCGACGACGTCAAACGTCATCAGTTCGCCAGCTCTGTCGTGTAAACTATTCGCTGATCTCGTCACATCGCAATCCGTTCCACTGTTCAACAGTGTTTCACTGTATCGCTTCAGACTCTCCAACGCCGTCATGTGTTGCTCCACTTCCTGTTTCGCCGTCTCCAGAAGCTTCAGTCGCTTCAATTTGATCATTTCCACTTTTGACAATAGTTTGGCTCTGTCACGCTGAACAGCTTCAATCAACTTATCTGCCGCCGTGTTAATTTCAACCTGGACCTCTGTTAAGTGTTCGATAAGTTCTTTCTTCTCTTTTTTCAGACAAGGAAGTACTTCTCCAGTCTTCTGTATACCCTCACTGATCTTGTCCGTCTCAGTGACGACCAGTTTGTGAAGATCACGTGACAGAGTCTCGATGTCCGAGCAACCATGAGTCTCGTGTGACGTGATATAGCACATCTTGCACACTGCAACTTTGCAATCTTGGCAGAACACTTTTATCTCTTCGTTTCGGTGCTGTTCGCACATAGCTGGCGAAATGCTAATCAGGATTTCCGTTGAGTCTTCTTCGTCAATGCCCACTTGAGTGTGGCTCGAACTACTTCTCATCCTCTTGTGGTGCTGACTGCACTGATCGCAGTAGTTCTGCCGACACTGGACACAATATACTGAAGCAGGTTTTGCAGATTCATTATTGGCACGTGATTCGTCACTGCTGCATATATCACATGCGATTTGATGTGCTTCTTGTAGAGCTGACAGCTTCCTGACACGAATCAGTTTCTCCATGAAGAAATTCTTCTGTATCCCTGATAATCCGTCGTCGGGAATAGTGAACACTTTCCTACACAGTGGACACGGCAAGACGTCGCCAGGTACTTGTCTGTCCTTGCCGTAGTTGATCAGGCACTTGAGACAGAAGGTGTGAACACACGGCAGAACTCGAGGGTCGGTAAACACCTCAGTACATATGGAACACTCGGTCATGTCATCTAGCTCCTTATCAGCGGACCACTGGCAAGCCATCGTTGCTATGTAGGCATATACTGCTAATAGTGCTGATGATTGGAACACGATGTACAAGGAATTCCACCAGAAACAACAGTAAATCTGAGCGTCTATGTACCTCATCAGAGTCGCTCGCTCTAACAACAGTTGAACAGTCGATACTGAAAAATGTCGTAAAATACCGAGAAAAACTAAACGAAAACGAGAACGAATTGTAGGATCGACAACACAACCGTCTTCCTACTTCCACAAACAAACTCCGCCGCCGTAGCAACGACTGACACGTAAGCTAGGGCAGCCTAAAAGGCCTGTTCGGAATAAATAAGTAACAGAGTCCATGTTACATGTTTCCGATTTTTATCGCGCTATGCACTTTAGTGCTAAGCGCGGTCTTGCGATTGCATGTCGTCTGTTTGTCCGTCCGTCTGTGACGTTGGTGCATTGTGATTGGAATTCTTCCGAAATAATTTCACCGCGTTAGTTAGCCTGGGATGTTCGCTGTCTGCAGACCCAAACATCAAGGAGAACACCCGGAAATTTTGGCCCAAAATGACCCACTCCCTGTTGATTTGAGCGTCGGAGACATTCGATAGCAAATTGCGGCCGAATGGTTACAGATAGCGCAACTGCGCAACGGTCACAATAGAGAGCCTATGGGAAACCATGCACCATCGCTCTTTCGAATGGTGCCATCGCTGACCCCCTACGACCTCCCCTTCTTCCAAAATGGGGTTCCATATGCCCCCAAAGATACGAGAATGACATATCCCCGCAACGGGTGATCCGATACAGTTCATGTTTGGTTCTAGGCTAGGCTTTTCACTTTTCAGGGTCGGCGGATTGAATGGCACTATTTCTGGTTACATCATACGAATGTCCACTGCAGTCGGTTAAAAAATGCCTGACAAATTATGGTAAATTTAATTATGGCTTAATTTAATTATTAGTGCCAGGGCACTAAACACCGCGCGAAGCGAAGGAGTGTATCCAAGTAATTGGATGCAATAGTTTAATGCAAGTTTAAGTCATCCGGTATAAGTATCTAAAGAAGCGGTGGTTTCCTATAGGCTTGGTGGTCCACTGTAACCGACCCTCTATCTCGCACGGCACTGTTTCTGAGATATGACGAGTTACAGGCAGAAAACGTGGAAACGCAGAAAACGCAAAAAAACAACCTAGTTTACCCAATCCTTTGAATTTTTGGACGACTTTAGTATCCCAATCAGGAGAAGGATTACACTATTAACCTAATCACATCTGCTGTAGCATGTTCAATGTGTTCATGTGTGAATAATATATTTGAAAAAAGTAAACAATATACGAACGATCAAGTCGGGTCGTGCGTTCTCATGTACCGACACGACGTGAGTGATGCCGTTAACACCGAGCTGCCACGTGTCATGAGCATCATTGTAGTTGCCCAAGTACAAGCCATGCAGAATCTGTTATACACACCAGTTGCTTAGGCTATAGCGTAATCTATACGTGTCATTCCAACACCTTGCCAACTCGAACAACAGTGTTTCGCTGTCTATTCACTCCGAAACCTTTGAATTTAAGCCGCCATGCAGCCATAGTGGTTGACAAAATAGTCGGAGGTGTCGGTGTCACTGAATTAATAATGGTAAACGGCCGCCCCATTTTATAGAGCGCTTGAAAGCGTCAGCATAGCATCAGCTTTATCTAGCGATACCATTACCCATGCCAGATCCGAGTCCACCAACGCTGACAGTCTGGAAGAAGGAGACCAGAAGGAGCGAGATAAAACGACTGTACCTTATTCATGTGTGATGTGACGGTATTGAACGGTTGTTTCTGTTTCTATTGCATTTATGAATATTTGTGATTTTTTTGTTACATTTATTTATTTATTCCAGAATAGCCTACTCGCTGTTTACATGCCCATGCTCGATGTTTACCATGCTTCTGTGACGTCACCGATGCGAACGCTTTTCATGATGACAGTCTCAGAAGAAAGAAAGCGACACAATACATTAGGGGGCCTACTCAGATTCATCGACCAGGCTATTGCTGCATTTTGCTGGCCAGTGAAATAAACCAAGACAAATACGCCACCCATTTTTAGCCGACGGTCGCGCTTATGTCACAGGCTTGCGTCTGTCTGTCTCTCTGTCTGTCTGTCTGTGACGTTATGTATTGTGGCTAAACGGTGCGTCCTAGAGCAAAAGTTACTATTGAGAGCCTATAGGAAGTCGTATATTAGAAATCGATTGGTACCAAAATGAATGACA
>Ga0056114_1000305_pt1 | contig 15615 bp, 1 predicted proteins | sample WorMetHERISLAND1_FD_77005 | JGI IMG/M metagenome (GOLD analysis project Ga0056114, IMG submission 77005) | Marine gutless worms symbiont microbial communities from Max Planck institute for Marine Microbiology, Germany - Olavius loisae HERON... ...
AGAGACAGTTCCGGTTGGCAGATCGTAGGTGACGACGACGAGGAGCAACATCAGAGACTGGGATGAGGTGGTTTGCGAGGTAGCGTGGTGCCTGTCCATGCAGACACCTGCAGTGTCTGCATGGACAGGCCCATGGTACCTGTGGTGCAGTGGTACCTGATAGTACTTGTAGCAGGCCCACTCATACGACTTTGTCTCTCCACCTTCATCGTTCTTTGCCGCTTGAACATCCATCTCTGCTTGTCTCAGCCATCGTCGACCTTCTCCTGGCTGTGGATTCACTCCAGACACGAAGCTTCGAAGAAACTGCTGCTTGCGTCGCTGGGTGCTAACCGAAGTGTTCTTTGAGTAGTTTTCCTCGTATGCTTGCTGCTGCTGGCGGTGATCTTGTGCTCTCTGGCTCATGTACTGGTAGTAGCTGTTACAAAACACGCTGCTGGTGCTTCCCGCTGTTGATGGTATCCGAGACGCCGAACCAGATGCCGCATTACCGTCGCCATCCAGCGGCAAACCATGGTCCAGACGGTCAGCGGCAAACAGAATGAACTGGGTAACCCTTGCCGCCAAATCTGCATTGCCAGCATTGTTGTCCGGATGCCACCGGTTTATCAGACGCTTCAGTATCTTGTTCCTGTCCGGCTGCTCCATTTTCCAGGCATCAGTGAGAGTGATCTTCAAATACTTAACGACATCGTCGTAGTCTACCGAATGACCATCATCAGATGTGGTGTCTTCTGACCCTTCATCACAAGACGCAGCGAGAGTTACCTGTCGCACAAATGCATACAGCAACGCTGCGGGCACGACTTCCTCCTGATGATGACCAACGTCAACTCTGTAGTGACGGAGATCGGACGATCTGTCATCCGCATCACAATTCACTTGTTCCATTATTTTAACGACAATGTATGTTGGTGTTCCAGGCTCATCATACTCTGCCGGGTCGTACTTCTCAAGTGCTGCAAAGTCTCCCGGTTTCAACAGAGGAATGTCTCGTCTCAGCAAATGGTGGTGAACAATGGGAACGAATGTTCCCGGTATCGGCAGATACGTTTCCTGAGGTCTGACACTCCTGCTCTGTTCCTTTATGTCGCGTGAATCCAACAGCTCATGTTCCATATTGAGTGGACACCGAAGAAGCGATGGAATAAAAACAGTCGAACCTTTCGGGAAAGAATCACCAACGACATCACTTATCACGTCAGACAACATGATGAAGAATGAATCCAGAAGCGTTGAGTCATGCTGTTTCGGTACACAAAAATATACTTTCCGGTATGTCACACCATCGCTGATTTCAGTCTGAGCATAACAGAAATGTGGACGTGAATATTCCGGAATTCTGTTTCCATTTAATATGATGCAGGTTGTTATCTGTTTAACTCCGATAATCTCAATTGTTTGGAATCTTTCAGTGGCAGCGTGTGCAAGTTCCTGTTGCTCCGTGTCTAATTCCGTCAGTGGATGCAATATCAGGCGGACAATGGCACCTTTGAATTCCTCTGACCGGAGTTTGGCATTGAGTTGTTGTGCAAGTTCACATTCCATAACTTCAAGATTAATATCCATAACTTGTGTTACAGAAGAAAAGAAGAACTGAGGTTGTACCTCAGCAGGCAACAGTTTAAGTAGCGCACAGGTTTCAGTAACTGAAATGTTGATGTCACACTTCTGCAATTTTACGAGGAAAGTCAGACTTGCAGATTCAATCATACGCTCTTCTAGAATGAAGTAGTCGTCTACCATGAGTGTTGAGGACTCATGCAATCTCTTGTCTCTTCCCAGTAAGTACCACTTACGAGTCAGACAATCACACTTTCGCGTGGACTGAAGACCGGCAAAAAAGCCTCTCATTGCTTTCACTACAGCAGCCATCTCATTGGGATGTAGTTCTTCGGCAGTTGACTCCCTGTGAATGGTCTCCAACACCATGGCAAAATGGTCAAGTGTAGGCGAGTCAGCAGTACCAAGTTTGCAGAACAAGTCCTTGTACGAGCCAACATCAAGTGGAATCGAAATCAGATACGGTTCAATATCATCACCTGACATCCGCAGCACTACCTGTTGTGGTCTTATCAAGAGGCGTCTCTCGGCATCAATAACACAAGGCGACATGCTCAGTACGTCGACCACAGCGTCTGGTAAATCTTCCTTCTGCAACACTCCATATACAAACTTCAGTATGCCACTGATAATCTCGATCTTTTCTCTGTAGGATGGCTCGTGAAGCTTTGAAACCAGCTTAGAACACAACAGTTGAACGTGCTGAGCGACATACTGGAGTTTTGGTTTCTGGTCGAACTTCAGCTGAGACCAAAGAAAGTCACGATTCACAGACCTTGGTAAAGGCATGAAAACAGATTCATCAATGGTAGACTGAACTGACCACACAGCATCTGCCCAGCAGCTCTGAATGGAGCCCTCAAACGCAACAAGTTGCAGGCATCCATCACTGTTCCGTTTCCCAAACTGTGGACAAAAATCCTCCTTTACTGGTCCAACACTGTGTGGAACAATAAACGCAATGCTTCTAAGCTTCTGAAGAAACAGCTGATCAAGTACATCTCGTGTGTGAACTAAGTGTTTCAGTAGCGCTTTTGACTGCTTAGCGGTTTGCTCAGTGATGTCCCGTTCACTGGTAGCAGCTACCTGGTTTGCATACAGCAGAAACATTTCTTGCGAAACGTCATGTATCATACCACATTCACGCAAGAACTCATTCCACTGTATGTCTCGGTACGGTTTAGGCACGAAGTCCGATGCATGATGCATAACACGAAACAACTCAATGGTGTGATCATAGAACTCTGATGCAGTAGCTAATTCGCATTCTTCAGCTGAGACTGGTTTTGGTATAAACTTCAACTGTCTGAGACTTCCTACAAGTGTAAAAAGCTCCACTGAATGTGGCCGTTCTTTCAATCTTAGCCACATTTTGTCTCGAACATACTGCAAATGCTCACAGCGACCAACGTCGGACAACATTTCAAAATGCATGAAGATGAAAGAGCAGTAAATTTCAATGTCTGTAAGAAGATGACATCCCAAGTATGTAAACAAAGATCTGAGTTTGCTATTGTCTTTCAGAAAAATGACATCAGCAGTTGAAGACCAATATTCCATGTCTGTGACTGGAATGTCTTCAGGCAGCACATAGACACGACGGCCAATAATGCTGACCAGCTTACTGTAAACCGTGCAGAAGATTGGCAGTCTCTGGATTGTTCGCATAGAGTTCGGTGTTTGCTGCAAAGCAGACTTGTGGTACACAAAGTGTGTAAGCAGTCTTTCGCTGTCATGAGCCGTCAACGTGTTCATCCAGCAATGTCCGTGATCTAGTGCTTCTTCCAGGGCAGCAAGGACACACACCGGATTTTCAATACTGCCCAACACTGTGCAATAGAAATCACCGACTTCAGTAATATCGGTAAAATGCAGCGGTCTCAGAACTCCAAGTTTGCTCAGTACTTGGTCCAGTACGTTAGCAAAAGTACTTGGTGAGAATGGTAACACACAACGTGCACACATAATGGGCAGAAGTTCTGGTCGCTCGTTGTTGGACACAGGCAGTAGACACCACTCGGCTAGTGGGTCTAACACAGCAGCCATTCTGTCAAGAGATTTGTCTCCAAGACTCTCCAGGAACGCCCAAACACGCTCGAGCCACACTTTAGCATTCCCGTTCACCGACACAGATTCCAGTTGACCAAACGCCACACGCTTGTTTGCACCATGAAACGCATGATGTGGCAGAACGTTTGGAAGTTCCGCTGCAAACTCTTCCACGGTCAACTTTCTACAGATGTGAGGACAAGACGACGCACTGATTTGCAGAACTGAGAAAATGGCTCGATGGAAAAACTGGTCAGGAATGTGAGGTAATATATCAGCAAACAGAGGCTCGTACTTCACTGCAGAAGCGTCAAAGGTCCGCAGACGTCCATCACTGGTGATCAGCAGCGGTGACTCTTCGAGCAACAGTTTGTACTCTGCTGCCCCGGTGCAGTATTTCAGCAATGCGCGCACTCTTGAAATGTCCTTAAGTGGAGTGTCACGGACAGGAATGTCGACTTCGGTCACTCGGCAGCTTGAATCTGATTGCTGAAAAGATCTGAAGAATTCCAGCACCACTTCAGGACTGATTATCTTCACGTCAACGCCAGCCTGTCGAAAGCCATTGTACACACGCAGAGGACACACAAACAAAAGGAATCCACAATCATTAAGAACTTCTCTGACGATTTCATGGTTCTGCTTGTCTGTGACCTTCCTTCGCACACTTGGTGGAAGCTGTAGCGAAAGGTCATCAAAAAATCCCTCAACAGTTCCATCCTTCACAGGTTTGATCCACAACAGCTTGTCATTTTCACTGGCCGAGTCAATATTGCAAACCGGTAGTACGGTCATGTGTTGCAGTAGCTGGTACACAGCTATCGACAGCCCATGCACATAACTCTCATCATCTTCTGTTACGGACGGAAACAGTGCTAAATATTTCTCATGCTCCCGGCTCATCTGTATTTCTGGTCTCACGACGTCCAATAGTGTGCAGTAAGCCGGAGCAATTACTTTCTCCATCAGGCAAGTGTTCCACATGGTCTTGTAGTCACCTTCTTCGCTTTTCCACAGATGTCTCCGGTTCTCATAATCGAGAACAAAATGTCCGTTGATACTGGCCGGAAACTCTATGTGTACCGGTAATGGTAGAAAACAAAACAGCTGACTGGAGGTGTGTGCACTGTGCATTCCGTTGGTGTGGTATGCAACACCAGCTCGTGGTAGAAGAGCAAGATCTCTGCGCATATGTGCAGATTTGACAATGTCAGGAACCTGGTCTGGACTTTCAAACCCAAGCCGCTGCACAACGATCCACTCATCTGAATTACCACAGCTGTCTTCAATTGTCAGATGGTATGTAACTTCATGGACTTCAACATCTTGCAGTGAACACTTGCCATCTCGTAGCTGTCTTGCAGTTTCTTTCAATAACTTGTGAAACTGTTCTCGTGTCTCTTCTGCATCTGGAGACAGTATTGCCGTCACGGAGTAAGTGGTTGTTGGCAAGCCAGTTTCCGCATCGACATCTCGCAAACTAATTCTTTTCACAGAATTCAGAAACAAAAGCGAAGTGAACATCTCACTCTTAAATTCTTCAAAAAGATCTGCTATGTCAGTCGATGTCAGAGATGTCTGCAAAATTTCGGACTTTTCAGCAACAGTATTATTTCGCAATGGAAGTCTGAATAAGCTACCTTGTTCTTCTGGACACTGGCCTACATCGTAGCCACAGAAAACGTCTGGAAACTTTGTCTGAAGTGACGATATGTTATTTATCCTCCGGCCTGGGGTTTCGTGCGTTGCTCCAGGCACATACTGACAGTTCGGATCAAATACACACAGAACTTGTTCATTATCCACGTAAGTGAAAATCGATGGAACATCAGTTATGTGATAGACCGAGTTGAAACCCACACCATACTGTCCAGTCTTCGTTGGGTCGTCACTCTTACTGCCTTCGCCAAAGTTCTGAATTCCATCGATGTCCTTCTGTGTGAAAGGCTTGTCGTTGTACACACAAAGTGCTGGGCCTTGCAAGTCTTTCCAGCTATCTGAAAATACCCGTTCCGAAGGCAGCTGACGCTCGTCATTAATGAAGTGCAGTTCAGTTGCGCCGGCATCGTCGGCATTCTGTAGCATCTCTTTCAGAATGTCTTTGCCACATGGATATGCCGTAAGAATTTTGCGTATCCGAGTAACCAACTTTTCTTTCTGGCCGAACGGTATGCCAATGGAATTCTGCCTCAAATATTCTTGCTCGATCGTCTTTATTCGAAGTTTTCTCGCTGCTGCGCACGGAATCTTTGGATGACAGAGCTCGATATCAAGCGCAATCAACTGACTGTCGCTAAAGTTGTCGAAGCAAAGGGTATCAGCCGCACACATGATTCCACTCGCACTTGGTACATATATCGGCACATCTTCAGGCAGACTTTCAAAAGTAGATAAACAGCCGTTGATGATATCCAGTGCAACTTCAAGGTCATCATCCTGTACTGCATTATTGAGGTACATATCATGCACATGTTGCAGGATTCTAATGTAATCTTCAGCTTCAAAACTTTGCTTTACACCTATGGTCTTCAACAATGCTCCATAAGCAAAGTACATTGTCGCTGGAACTCCATACAGGTACGGCAGCAGAGCTTCTGATGCTAGTGGAAATTTCTTTGCACAGTCAGAAGGCCGCATGAAAGCACCTTTACTTAAAACAAAAACACATTTCTTCTGCTGCAACTCCTCTTTGAGATTTTCAGCATACTCGGTGCTTTTAATCTGCTTTCCTAGGAAACAGTACACATCTTCGCATATTTCGTGCAACTTTCGGAGACTAGTGTTGTGTTCACTTGTGTCAGAAACACAAGACTCAGCACAGTTCAACTGATATATGACAGTAGACATGTCAATTGGCTTGTCTGCCAACCCGAGAACCTTCTTCAACTGTGTGTGCTCATATCTGAATATCATGTAATCATCAATGATTGGATAACTGGAGCATACGAGGTTCTGAACACCAGAGAGATATGCTTCCTCACACGAAGTGAACTTCCCATGCTCATCACCTTTCCATGGAAGCGGAAACTTATCCGGCTTTAAGCAGACGGGAAAAAACCGTTGCTTTCTTATCCTGTCAATATGTTCCATATCTGAAGCTGTAATATGCTTGGCCTTGTCGCTCATGAGACGGATGACAGTTGACAATCGTTCATTGGAAGAATCATGGTTCTCATGAGTCTTGGCACATCGATCTGCGAGTTCTTGCCATGACAGTTCGTCATGTTTCATGCCAATATCCTTCAATTTCTCATAAATGTCCTTAGTCTGACACTTTACATGGCGATGGTGTTCAATGCAAGGAAATCTCTCTTCGTCCTCGTCATACAACAACGCCAGGCTCGACAGTGGATGAATCAGGTCAGAAGGCTTTCTCAGCAGTCCGTTCGGCAATGACGGTATGCACCCAAAATTCTTCAACAAACTGCACAGGTCACTATCAAACAGAGCAGCCAGTACCAGTTGGTCTCGCAATACTGGGTCTATACGATCTATATTTGGCAAGAACCACTGCACGTAAAATTCATGCTTGCTAATCTGCAGTCTCCTCAAAGTCTGACCGGCAGATGACTGTAGCATAGAGTGCAGCAAGTGTATCGGCAAATCTAAGACTCGAAGGTCGGCAGTTTTGGCAATCATCGTCAGTACCTGCAGAGCAGCTTCGCCAACTTCACTTTGCCGAAAGTCCGCTACAAGCATCCGGCAATGACTCAGAGATACACATCTGTCGTTTATTCTGCACACCTTCGGTCCGTCTTCTTTGCAGAGATCAGCATACAAGCTATCAGTCAGACACGATAGGATGCCAGCTTCTGCTGGAGGTTTGTGCATGGGCCAGATCGACAGCGAGTCGGAAGTTTCACAGAGCTGAAGTACATCCTGCAGAAGATTTACGTACGCCAACTTTACGGCGTCTCTCAGCAGCAGTTCATTCCAGACCGCTCGATCATCCGTCTTGTCACCTTTCATCTTCTCAACGAGATGCATTCGGCTGGATGTAACTGCAAAGAAGCCATTGACGTGAACCGGAAGGTCGGTGGTCTTCGCGAACGGAAGTGGGAGGAAACAGAATACAATTCCACCTTTGTCGTTGTCGCCACAACCTCGAACACTCTGAGGTGTGAAGTAGTCACCATTCTTCTGCAGTTGAGCAGCTACTCCAGCAACAGAGACAAGGTCTGATCTGGCAGACGACATGGAAAGAGATTCGTGTTGACCCATACATGAAGACACAAGCCAGTGTGTTTCGCGAGATTCTGCATCACAAGTATTCAGTAACGCTCCGGCATTAGCGGCAACGTCAACATTGATTCGTAGAATCAAGGACGATTCCAGCTTCATCGTGTCAGCAGTGTTGGTCTTCAGCAGGCCATTTGCCATCCGCAAGAACGCACACTGGTTACGCTGATCGTCAAATGGCGGAGAACGGAGAACGATTTCGACGTTTTTGGTGATGCAGTACAGCTCTTTCGTGTTCTCCGGCTGACTGTCGGCGCCAAGACAAGAAACCGACACGGTTCTGACATTCTGAGTGAAGAGCAGAAGGTGATTGGCAGACTTCAGCAACATGGACAGCAGGCTCATCATTTCATTGCGACTATAATGTCGGTTGCAGATTTCACTGCTAGCACTCTGCTCCTGTGTTCTCAGCGGAAACCGGAACAAGGTTGCAGGATAATCGACTGATGCCGTACTGCCATTAAGACTGCATCCAAAGATTCCAGTAAATGGTTTGAACTGATCAGAGAAGTACTGCAAACTTCTCCTGCCAGAGTCCAAGTCAAGCTTGATGCCTGGCTTACTTTTATCACGAATTGCTTTGTTCAGGAACTTTGTGTGTGGGTCCAGATACACGACATAGTTTCGACTGACCAAAGCAGGCAAATCTGTTAGATTGTATACGGCATTAAATCCAAGACCAAAACGTCCGATCTTATCTCTGCACTGCTCTTTCGTGCCTCCGCTGATCTTCACCAGATTTTCAAAGTCTTCGGTAGTGAATGTGGCGTCATTGTATACCCAAAGTGCTGGACCTTGTAGATCTTTCATAGCAGGATCCAGAAGCTTTGTCCGAGCATCCTCGTTCTGCCGTTCGTCATACAGCAATCTCACCTCTGTTGCACCGGCATCGTCAGCGTTCTGGATCAGCTCTTTGAGGACTGCCAAGCCATCTGTGTAGTTGTTGAGAATGTTTCTCAGACGCTTGGTCAGTGGCTCTGACTGCTGTCCATAAGAAGTCAAGCCGATATGCAGCTCTTCAGCTTTCAGCATGCGACTGACGATACTATGAATATTCAGCGCTTCGGCAGTGCTGGTAGGCACGAGGCGATTGACAAGATGAACGTCACTGTTTAAATCACACACACCAGAGTCCTGCTGGTACCACTCTTTGTCAGCATATGTGCAATCATCAATGTGCTCCAACTGCAGACGTCCATCACTTGTTTCCACTGGAATTAGCAAATCGTCGCGGCACTCTTCCAAGTCCGCAGATCCCACGATTTCATTCAGTACATTCACCACATACTGCAAATCTCGTTTATCTTCATCCTGTGAAAAGCTTCCACCTTCATGACAAGAGGCTATGTTTTTCAGAACGGCAACCAAGTTACAGTCTTCAGTCAAACCGACCGTTTTCCAGAGGTCCTCAAACCCCTGGTATGCCGGTGGCAGCACATACACATATGGCTGAAGGTCCATAAATGGCTTCCTCTTAACAACTTGATCCACTCGTGCAAAACCGCTGCTGTGAATAATCCATGCCACACCATTCAACTGATCAAGGATCTGAGACAGTTGTTGCGGATGACGATTCAAATGTGCATAGGTCTCTTTCACAATGCACTCAAAGTCCAGATCGATATTTTCCATGTCCGAAGAAACGGCGATAACATTCAACAAATGTTGAATAACGTCATCAATGTTCGGCTCTTCTGTCCATGAGAACTTGGCCGCAAGTCTCGGAATGTCACAAATGGGCAAGTGTAAACAGTGCTTGACGGAACCGACCAGAAAACAATGTTTCGATGACAGAACATCTAACGGACGTGCAAACAAGCCGTCATAATTTTCACCATGAAATGGTAGAAGCATTGGATAACGATCTGGCCTGCACTTCATGACTGGTACCCATCTGACCCGGTTCAGAAGATTCAGCAAACGGTCGTTGCAACTTGGGACACAGTCGTCCAGCAAGTTGCAGTGCTGTTCAAGAAAACTGAGAAGTTCAGTGGCAGACTGGATGCAGGCAGACAAGGCATCTGGGTTGGAGTATGTCGTTGCGTCGAGTCTGCTGGCAATGTGCCACACATCAGTTGCAGTGACCGACTCCTGACCTTTGAGACCGAGCTGCTCTAGAACATGACAGTACGACGACTCACCAAACACGCCGACTGGAAAGACGTCTTTGCCGTGAAACATGGCCACCAGCCTGGAGTCATGTGGATTGAAGAGTTCACACGGAGACGCAAGGTCTCCACTGCATCGAGCAACAAACCGGACGTTCTTCATGTGATCGAGAAATGACCTCGAAGTCTGAAACTGTTTCCACCTGTCGCAGACGAACTGCATCATGCCAGTCACTTGCTGTTGTGAGTAGCGACTGCTAGCGATGGCTGGAAAGATGAGACTAATCAGAGCATCTTCAAGACTCAGGGTCTTGATGTTCAATTTGGACATCAAATACCGAACATTTGGAATGCTGGCATCGAGCAAGAGGTTTGGGTAGCTGACCGGTATGCATTCCGTTGGTGCCGCTGTGGTTACTTCGTTCAAATTCACAAAGGACGACGGTCTAAAGCCGCTGCCGTCCACTGTCGGAAACATGGGTAGCATGCGCAATACACTGTTACCATGCTGCAAAGCTCTTGTATCATTTCCCGACGCATTTGCCACATACTCGAGAAAGTCTTTCTTTTCTTCGTCACTTACAGACTGAAACCTTGATACAACCTGATTAATGTCTAGCCACGTCAAGGCAAACATCACCCCACATGCATCTGGTTGTAAGATGTACTCTCCCCAGACAGCCTTATGACTGCAGATAGGTGAAGGCATGCTGTTCACCACGCGCACACCGACAGCTCTGCATATGTTCTGGACACAATGCGGTAACGAAGAAACATTACTGTTGAGAACAATGACTGCGCTGTGTCGTCGAAGCTTCCAGAGTTTTCCATTACCACTTGGAAGTAGGTGAAGACCATGAAGCGATGTGAGGTCGGAAGGAAAGTATTGAGCTATATACCGCCAGATCTCTTCCACCCAGGCATCGGACAAGTTGGCTTCAACGACAGAGATTTTGTCACAGGCTTGAACTGATGGTGAAAACAGGTGCGTACGCATTACTCTGACCACAGCGGCAGCATCCAGGTCGGCCAGCTGAGTAGCTTCTGAAACAAAAAACAACAACAGCTGACGCTTTTCATACGAAGAACCACGAAGTTTTGCCACCAAACACAGTAAATGTGGTGGATGTAACATACATGATATTAAGCACCGTTATTTTTAAACATAAAAAATATAAGCAAGAAGTAATGCATTAGCATATACATTTAAACTGGCATCGTTATCTTCTCTTCTTCTTCTTTTGTGGCAAGCACCACTAGGAGTGCGTAGAGCCAAATATAGACAACAGTCTTTAGAGTGGACGATTCTGAGCCACGTCAATTGCTTCATTCAGGGAGAGGCTGTTGGATTTCAGGTCCTGCTGGATAGTCTTCATCCGTGTAGTACGAGGGCGCCTCTCACTGTCTGGCCACATTATACGAATGCTTGACTAGATTAAGGTGTATACTCAGCTTTCGAGTCCACGTTAAACTCTTCTATCGTATCGTCCTGGTGGTCTACTCCAGTTTTTCAAGAAGGAAGCTGTTAAGATATTCTTGGCATCTGTTTAGTCAAGCATTTGCATAATGTGGCCGAACAGTGAGAGGCGCCGAGCTAGGACAATAGCCAAAGGTGTGGTTGCCCAGTTGTCTGGCTCAACTCATCATTCCACAAATGGTGGTACCATTTGATACCTAACAGCTTTTGCAAACACCACTGATCATGGGCATCAGTCTTGAGTACATCTCTCTTTGTAACTGCACAAGAGCCGCACAGGAAGATGGGTTGAATACAGGCATTATACAACTTCAGCTTGGTTGAAATGGACAAGCTTGACTTCCAAATCTGGTTGTCTACATTCTACATAGCCCCATGAGCAATGGCATTGCAATGTTAGATATCAGGGGAGCTTTAAGTTGTTGAGTGTACAAGGGAGCCAAGACAGACAAACTCTTCAACCACTGCAACCTCCTGCTGCACTGTAGCATCATTATAGCCAGATATAAATGTATAAGCTAATCAATAACGTTCAAGCTGATATTTTTGATTTATGTCGCTTATAAAACATTAAATAAATTGCTTTCAGTTTTTATCACGTGATGCTGCACAGAATGCGGTATTGCTAAGGAAAGTTGTCTGTCCGTCCGTCTGTCTGGCTGTGACATTGAGGTATCATAATCATCACGTTGGTTGGAATACTTCAGAAAAACAATTTTACGATCGGTTAGTGGTTAGTTAGCCTGAGGTGTCCGCTCTTTGCAGACCTCTACTCTACATCATGGATCTACTCCAAAGGGAACATCACCAAATTTTAGCCAGAATAGGAGTGGGGTATGGAAAACAGTGGCTCTCAGCATACAAAAGTCGCAATATCTGGGAAACGGCTCAAGATATAATGAAAATTACTATTAACTGCCTATATAAAATCGGTCATGAGCATTTGCTTGCCACCAAGATGTATGACATTAAATAACCTCTAAGCGAGATTCAAGGTCATTGATACTGTACTGCTAATGCTGCATACTGCATAATTGACAAAATCTGTCCATGACGTAATGTGGCCAAACAGTGAGAGGCGCGCTGTTGAAATGACAGTGCCGTGCTGCGCTGTGAGTGACATAGGCAGATGCAACATCCAGTGTGCAGTATTGTTTGACATAGAAGCCCTGTATAAGTTTCCAGCAGCTAGAATGACCTTTGAAGGCCCCGAAGTTCCTCACAGATCATGTGGTTTGATAGAACAACACAAAACCCCTATTAGCATTCTATAGTAACGATAACCCTACCTTGCATCGTTTCCATGATACGGCAAGATAAATGTCTGAAAATCAAACATTTTTCACACCCGATCTGTGTCTAGAATCTACACCGGGAATAATACCAAGTGCTGACATTTTGGAATCCCATTTGGTTCCGAGAAAACTAAAGTCACGAGGCAGTGAGGAGTTTCAGTGACACCTTCAGCCATTTTGGCACAACACAGGCATGTGATGGAAAGATGGACGATCAGACATCTTTCAGCAACATAGTCCACATTATTCACAGTATTATTCAGTGATGGAAGTAAAAAATACACTGTATCTCAGAAAAAATGCGCCATCTCTGAAACGGTATAGCTCAAAATTATAAGAATTGATTTTGATGACACTTGGCAGCAATATTTGAAATACTCTACTCAGTTTTCATGTAGGTTTGCTTGTTATCATGTTATCGTCTCTCAAACTGCATTCCGAAAATAATGAATGCATGTTTCTTCTGTTGACAGGCAGTGTGACGCGAAATTTTTGTCATTTCCAGTGACGCAATTTAGGATGAATATCAAATAAGTAAAACTGCATTACCAGTAATTCATTGATGAGAGTATTATGTTTAAATGTCTGCAGATTATGTGTGCCAAATATTATGAGCTTAGGTGTATGTTTCAAAAAATTGCACATCATCAAAGTTGGTGTGCTTGCTTGATACAGTGTCAAGATTTGCGCTATTTTCAGTGTCCGGTTTGAAAGACGAAAAGTTGATAAAAAGCAAAATTACATGAAAACTGATACATGCAAACTCTATTCTGGAGTCACTTGAATATTTCTGCCAAATGCCATCAAAATAAATTCTTGTAATAATCGAGCTATACGGTTTCAAAGTTGGTGCATTTTTCTGAGACAATGTGAAGTGTACATCAATGTACTAGTAAATCTTACTTGGTTTAGCGGTTGACATAATCCGCTTGCACATGTCTGTAGCATCAGATCTGACAAACAGTCGGTCAAGTCCAGGAAGCAGAGATCTCTGGTGTTCCTCTGAGTCGATATAAACCGGATCATCATCGGTACAGCGTCTGAATTCCATCCAAGTCCCATCGGCAAGCGGTAGCAGCTGAGCACCGACTAGCTCCTCCACATCAGATCCTGAACCATCGACAAGATAAGTCAACAAGATCATCCTGTCGTCGTCTGTCAGCGACAGTTGTGGTTCCGCGCTTTTCAGAGCCGCACAAACCGTTCTTGCCGATACACGTGCAGCGGCTGAACCCAGCTGATTGAGGATGAACTCTGGTACCGAAGTCAAGTCGATCTGATGCAGAAGCAAGATGCGCCGGATCAGTTCCGTCAAGCAACTCGTGTCTTCGATGTTATCAAAACAGACGTCCTTCAATCGAAGAAATCTTCCCTGATCGGCAGAACTATAGAACACAGGCAGCGACGGCAATTCCCGAAAGAATTCGTCGGCAAGCGGCTTCCAGTGCACAGTTACCGCCGTCATGTCCGGAATCACGGAGAAAATCAAGTCACGATGATGCAACGCAGACTCGGCAGACCAGGTCTCGGCAACGTACAGCGCGAGCCCAACGAGAGCTTTCGGCAACAGAGAGCTTACGAGGAACTCATTCCAGAGTATTGCCTGGTCGGTAATTCTCTCGTTCATCTGCTCCGCCGTTCTCGTCTTGATGTGGCGTCGGTTCTGGTCGACCGCGAAGTATCCATGCACGTGGAATCTCAGTCCAGTCGGACTCTCAGGTTCCCGCGGCAGAGGCAGAAAGCAGAAGACGTGACCGCCGGGCTGGTCTCTGAACCCGGACACTTCCTCGGCGGATCTGACCGGAAGAGCGACGGCGACCCAAGGCAACAAGCCAAGAGCATCACTGTATTCTTTCACAGACAGCACATCTGCAGTTCCACCATAGAACTGACTTATCAGCCAATCACGAGTTGTCACCTCAGTTGCCAACTCTTGCTGTCGAACAAGTTCTGTGGTCATGGTGTATACGACTGACACTGAGCTCTCAATGCAGCCAGTCTGCAGCTCGTTAATTCGTTCAATCAGTTCGGTTCTCTTCGATTTAACTTCCTCCTCTGCGCTCGATGATACCCTTACGGTCATCAACATCTTGGGTTCACTCTCACTGGACAGTTTCTCGTACACTTCGATAGATCTCAGGCTCTTCAGAAACAGCAGCAGGTCGTGCGCATCAGCCTCGAGCGAGTTGAACAGGTCCTTGACTTTCTGTGGACTGTAGACTGTTTGGCAGAGGTCCGACTGGCCAGTCTGCATCCGAAGCGAAAACCTGAAAACGGTGCCGTTAAAGAAGCCGGTCTCGAACGTCTTGGCAGTGACGCCGAACAGCGGCTGAATAAACGGAGTGAACTGGTCGGCAAGACGAACGATGTCTGATCTGTCGGCGATGAGATCCCACATGTACGATGACGTCGGGTACGGGCGAGGGCCGTCGGTCTTGAAGAACTGCTCATGCGGATCAATAAAACCGATTCCTCGACCACTGAATATACTCGGCAAATCTGAACAAAGCACATACATAAATATGACGCCACATTCTCAACAACAACAAAAATTATAAGCCATCACTTATTTACACAAGCTGGTAGGCGAATTGGCTCGAGACCTGCTAAGCTTTAAGTGTTTAAGCGACCCACGCGTCCCCATCAAACTGCAACATAGAGACCGACCGTAAATGGCTTATTCGTTTTCAGCCGAAAACGAAAATGCGCCTAAAATAAAATATCATTTTCGGCCCGAAGCCGAAATGAAACGGAAAATTTCAGATCAGTTTCGGCCGAAAAGGAAAACGAAAACGAAACTAGTAGGCCTACTTAAAATGCAAGCTCATCTCATTCATTCGATGTCACACTCAATGACACAAACTACACTAAGACAGTCATATGA
>Ga0056114_1000306_pt1 | contig 15580 bp, 7 predicted proteins | sample WorMetHERISLAND1_FD_77005 | JGI IMG/M metagenome (GOLD analysis project Ga0056114, IMG submission 77005) | Marine gutless worms symbiont microbial communities from Max Planck institute for Marine Microbiology, Germany - Olavius loisae HERON... ...
ACAGAACCTGTAAGCTGCTCAAATGTGTGTGCAACTACAGAAAGCTACACAAGAAAACTACTAGAGAGCAGTTATGGTAATATTCCCTCTTGCTCCTGACCAAACCATAGCTCAGATGTGGTCAAATGGAGCTCGAGAGGGGGCATAACACGGCAAGATCATACTCCAGAAAACATTAGCATTCGCTAACACAAGACAATACAAATGAAATCGCCGGCTATTGACATCAACGTTCACAAAACACAACCTAGCTTTACGATATTTACAATTAATTTTACAATAGTTTAACACCTACTTAAAAATCATAACCAAAAAAACGACATTGCAAGCAGGCAAAGGAACGAGGCAATACACAGATACCGGACCTCAGCTCAGCTTCGTATTTACCGTAATATCTCACATACAGTTTTCACCAGAAATTGTGTGGTGCGTATTATCTACAATAGCGCAATATTTCTGAAACACTGCCAGCATGATTCTAGTGAGGCAGGCAAGGCAATTAGCACAGAGGTGCTGTGTATACTGTTGTATGTGGCAGACTGAAATTACACACGGTGATCACAGGTTGCGTTGTTTAATAAGACCAACTAAAAAACTTTTAATACCACTCAGAAGCTCAGATTCGGAACTTATCAAGGAATGGAAGGAAAAATTCCGGTGATACAACACAGGAGTCAGTGGAATCATTGAGTGGGAGTACATCAACTTAACTACGTGAACACAAGAGCTTTACAGCAGCAAAATAAATATAAAGAAATTTAAATTTAGAAATAAAACGTACTAAAGGAATACTTCAAACTCTGAACTATTAAACAAAGTGCACAATACAGACAACATCAATAAAAATCATGTCAATCAACTTGACAAAATCAACGCGAGCATGACTGCACTCAATTACCCCTCGTTGCCATTACAGCTTATGTTCATTTGTACCAACAGCAGATGTTGTCTGCTCTATCACGTACATATAAAAACAGTTTAAGACCAGCTACAACATAAGTCAAAAAACAACATTTAAACACAACAATGTGTTGACAACATAAAACAAAAATAAAGAATGTTAATAATAAAAAGCCAAGTATCACAAAATTGACGATACTAACGCTAACCACTGATATCAGTAGCAATGCAAACAAACCGTTGTTATCACCACAAACTTGTATCACCTACGATAATAACACATGACTCAACTATAACGGCACCCGGTACGATAGTCGTCAACGACTGTACAGCAACTTCTCCTAAACACATGCATTAGACAATGAACAATCCGTAGCTAAAAAACACTGAGTTAAAACAAATGTGACTTAGCCTGTTGAACAAGAGCATCAACATAAGCTGCATTAATGCCGTCACTGCTTCACAGCTGACCCCTGCACACCTTGTAGAATTGTCGACAGTTCGTTCAGCATCGTCTCATAGCGGAAAGTCACACGAATGTCAGGTACGTTCGTGTGGTTGATATCGTTGCCAGCAATACCTTCCAGCAGGTAGTTCTTACCTAGCCATCGCTGCTTCACCTGAACAGCCGCACACCACATGCTTTCACCAGTCAAACCTCAGCCACAAACCATTCATCAACCCTTTGATGCCCACTGTTGCCATATGGGTACAGCTACAAAGCACCCTGTGCCAGACCGGATTAAGCCATCATTTATAATTTTTGACATCTGGACACTCTCTGGGCAATATGACACTCAGCCCTGAGCGTCAGAGTGCCTGGATGTCAAAAATTACAAATGATGGCTTAACCCAGTCTGGCACAGGATGCTTTATAGCTGTACCCATATGGCAACAGTGGGCGTCAAAGGGTTAAATACTAAAGAGCACTCAGAGACGGTAAACCTCCGATGCATCCACGATCAGTTAATTTTCACCTGTATTCACTGGCTGTTGGTTGCCATCTAAGCAAATATACGTCTTCAGCAGGGGTTACAGACAGAAGTGACAATTTTTACAACGTGATTAATGATGTATAAACTGCAACAATAACGTTTCCTGCCAACTAATAATAATCAAATTTGTATAGTGTCATATGGTCCAAATTACAGAGCTATGACTCACTAAGAACTATTATTCTAAAAATAACATCAGTATGCAAACAAGAGGCTCAACTATCACTGAGGGATCTCGTGTCAGCAGACTGAAGGGTAAGTAAATAAATTTTCTGCAGTTGGACAATATAACATGCACCAGTTTGAATAAAATTTGAATTTGAAAATTACCGTGACCCTGAAACCCAGGATAGGGTCACTCAAAGTCACTGGAAATGACACTATTTGATAGATCACATACATTCCTAATAAGGTTCAAATAGTAACGATGGCTCTATCTTGCACCATTTTTGACACACTTAATTTCCAAAAATACTGTGACCTTGAAATCCGGGCTTGGGGCCAATCAAGGTCATTGAAACTGGTATCATTCGATAACCTGAATATGGTTTCCTTTAAGCATCCTATAGAAACACTGTCTCTAAAATGCAAGTTTTTGAGATATTCGCCCTTGAAAAGTACCATGACCTTGAAATCTAGGTTAATCTGGCTTATTCAAGGTCACTCACCGGAAATGACACCATTCCATAGCTCACATAGGACTTCATATTCATATTCTATAGTAACTTTGGTTACAGCTTGCACCGTTTCTGAGATGTAGTGTGATCTAGTTCAAAGATCACAATCACAACTCAGTGTGACACTTGCAGAACTACTGCGTGGATTATCCAAGAACTGCAAGGCTGTAATCTGTATGGCATAATAACTGGGCTTGGAATTTATATGCACAGACTGAGAAAGAAATTATACAAAAATTTTGGTCTCTTTTGAACCTGTTTGGCCTTTTCCAGAATGAGGGTGAATGCAAAAAACTGTCCCACTCACACTTCTATTTTCTGCAACATCTTTATATCACCAAAACTAGTCATCGGACTAGCATTTGGTGAAAACCGTATGATCGAACGTCTTCTTCTGTTGACATTAAACCACAACACGTGTGACAGACAGACAGACAGACAGACAGACAGGATCACAGCTATTACCTTGCTTAGCAGAACTGACGTGTGGTAAAAATACATCCAGCCTATAAATGAAAATGAAAAAAAAAACAAAAACCCTTTCAACATTATTCAATGAATCGGCAATGCTGATCTCTGTGCTGTGAGTTGCCTAACGTAAAATATAGAGACTTCAACTTCTAGACTTATACGCAGCTCCTGCATCTTACAGCAATTGTAGAGTGTAGAGAGAATGTGAATGATGACTAATGAGAAGTGACGAACCTTGTGTGAAAATCCACTCATCAGCACACTGTTGCGAGCCAATTCACACATGTCGACGCTACTCAGCTTCCACACTTGAGCCGCGATGCTGTACTCTTCCATCAGTGGCTCCTGAAACACACACGGGTCAATGCAGTCAACACCTTGACCCTTTGACACTCACTGCTGTTATATGGGTACAGCTAAAGCATCCTGTGCCAGACCGGGTTCAGCAGTCATTTGTAATTTTTGACATCCGGGCACTCTGACGCTCAGCCCTGAGCATGAGAGTGCCCAGATGTCAAAGTTACAGATGACGGTTTAACCCGGTCTGGCACAGGATGCCTTACAGCTGTACCCATATGACAACAGTAGGCGTCAAAATATAGAAGAATGGATTGGCACAATGGACCTTTACACATTCGAAACTGGTCATCGGTTGCACACAAAGTTCTGTTGGTGATAGAACTTTCGCTGCGGCAGCACCTCGGCTCTGGAACAGTTTGCCGTCTGATATAAGACAACCTGACTTGTCCTATGGTCAGTTTAGACTGTCATTTAATACATTTCATTTTAGGCAGTAGGGCTAGTGCACAGTGTGTGTGTGACCTGTGTTAACTGTGCCTTAGAAACACTCTTACATACTCACTCACTTACAGAATAGTGATGTCAATTAATGGACTGCACTTCACATCATATCTATGTATCATGGCAAAAATTACTCCGGAAACTGACCGTGATTATCACATATGAAAACAAAACAAATCCCGTCAATGTCAGAGTGTCACGCTGACAGAGCGCAGCAAACCACATACGATACTAGTTGTCAGCTACCTTCACGGTACTTTCACTGGCTGTGTGGTACCAGAATGTGTCCAGGCCTCTAAGAACGGGCTTCCACGTACAAGCGCCAACCAGCCACACACGCACATATTCGACACTACTGGAATATTGGAAAAAAAGATCCAGCATTCAATCAGCAGAAAAACTCACAGCTTATGATGCAAGTGAGTCTTAAGAGTAGAACCATCACTTTCTACTGTTTTCTCACTAATTTTAGTCATAGTTTACAGTACAGAGTTAATGCAGGCTCTCAATAGTAAACTTTGGCGTTGCTACAATCGCATCAGACACAGAGATGGTAAGGTTCTGCGGCATTTTAACAGAGACATTAACGAAGAGAAGAGAACCTTGGTGAAGTGAAACTGCAGTGGGTCATCAGTCGACAGGGAGATGAGGAGACCACGAGCGAGGTACTCAGCCAGAGGATTGCGATGATAGTTGAGAAACAGAGAGTTGTTACTCAGTGGTGACATGGCGATGCCGATCTGTGCCAGAATGTAGAGGTACTGCAGCACCGGTACCTAAACAGCAAACACGTTGTCAATATCATAATCTCATACACATTACCAATGATCTTGAACCCAAATTACTAACAACCTCAATGTTAATGTACGTATGCAGGGTTCCCAGACTTTTACTGACAAAAAGTCCAGGACTTTTCAGGACACATAAAAAATTTTCCAGGACCCATTCGGAGCCTGTGAATGTTTAAATATAAAGATAAAACGACATTTGCTTACAATATTATTCAGAATGTAGTCCATTGCAGAAAATTCAGCATGAAACAAAATGTGGATGTTAGCTGTTCAGAACTTGGATGAACTTACATACATATAGTCTCTCTTTTCCATTTAAACCACCAGAAAAATGCACGCCTTTCAAGAATATTTTCCAGGACCAAAGTGATTTTCCAGGGCTTTTCAGGTCCTGAAAATTTTCAAGAAAAATCTAGGACTTTCCGGGAGACGTGGGAACCCTGTATAAGTTATTCACAACAATCCACCATCACCAGGCTCCCCCGGTAGTTGACGGACTACTGCATTCCAATCTCAGATGTGGTCAGTCGACGACATCGTTCTGTCAGGCGTCATTACCTCATTGTGTCTCGACACAGTCTCAGCTCGTATGGGCGTCGGGCATTTGCTGTTGCCGGCCCAACTGCCCGGAACTCACTGAGCGATGATTTGCGTGAGTGATCTGACGCTTAGCATTGACAGTTTCAGACGACTGATTAAAACTCGGTTGTTTTCAGAGTACTAGTACATACAGCGCATTAGAGATATTGCACTTTATTCAATATTCACGACTTACTCACCTAGGTACAACAACTTGCTAACAATGTCATAAAATCACGACCTTTTGTGACAAAAGCTTACAAAAACACGCAAAATGTTTGTGACAAACATAAAAACTCAAAATTTTTTCAAAATTTTCGCAAATTATGAATTACATAAACATTTCATTTTAACTATTATTTTGAAAGAGCTAAGAAAACTTATATATCACGGCACAGAAACAAGTTTAATAATGTTCGTAGTACACTATTAAGTAATACACAACACATCAGCAGACTGGGGTTGTCCCTGATCAAACGTCTGTGAGAATTTCACATACAGACTAAATCAGACAGACGACTTATTTTACTGCAACGAGAAAGCCGTGACTACAGTGGAGTAACGAGCTGCTGTGAGAATACAGACCTTACGCAGGAGGAGACCATGTGATATGTTCTCGGCGACCATGAAGCCCGAGACGAGGTGATGTACAGGACCAGCCTCACCGCAGTGTGGCCGCAGCACAAACGTGTTGAAACCACGCTCACTGATCAAACATCGACACATTTCTACTTATTCACACTCAGAAGATATTTAGTCTCACCAACAGATTTCCTCCCTAAGTTTACGTGAGGTTATCAACTATAACCCAACACATTAGATAGCTTACTAACCGTGCACAACGCCACCTGTCATAGGCTTCACACGGGTTAACAGACGTGTGCGTGCGTGTTTTTTTTCCCGATCGACTCATTCTTCTTCACATACAATAATACAATCAAACAATCAACCTCACCTATTCTCTTCTGCCTATCACGTCTACTCACTCATACGCCTCAGAATCAACCTTCGACGATTGGCACCACATAAATGTTTGATTGACGTTAACATAATTTCTTCTAAAACGACTAAATACCAAAGTATTAGAATTTTCATAAAATTTGAAACGTCTATCAGCTAAGTCTGCATTTAAAATTAAAACGAGGACATAATTACAATTATATACTATTTGTACGTAGTCATTGCTGATGACTGCAACTCAGTAACTGAAATAACTAGCAGGGCAGCACAGTCACCAAGCAGCTTCTCAGTAGGGACTTAACAGAGGCACCGCGGCACACAGGTTACACATCAGATGACATAAAATGTAAACAGTTGACTACATTTAACCCCGTGACACCCACTGTTGCCATATGGGTACAGCTATAAAGCATCCAATGACAGACCGGGTTAAGCTGTCATTTGTAATATTTGACATCCAGGCACTATGACGCACAGCCCTAAGTGTCAGACTGCCCAGATGTCAAAAATTACAAATGACGGCTTAACCCAATCTGGAACAGGATGCTTCATAGCCATATGGCAACAGTGGGCGTCAAACGGCTAACAGCAGTGAAGTTGCTCACCGTCGTAAGTGGTTAAGCACGGTCATGTTTGCGTACATGTAGTAGAGGTAATAAGCATAAGGCGGGTTTTCCACGGTCGTCCAGTTCTCAGGCAGTGGCGCATACTTGTCGAATATCACGTGCTCCGGCTTTGACTCATCGTCCACCGAATCAAACCCAGTCACCTACACGGCATGTCAAACATACCTCTTGAAAACTGCTGAGAACAAAACAATCCTCTCGGTAACACCCTTCTGTATCTTATAATAGAATTAATAGTCACCACAAACAGTACAAATTTAACGTTCAAATGATGTAGCAACACTCACTTGGAAACTAACTGAGAACTGCAACCTAGTAACTCACACAACTAGCAGAGCACGAGCTAACAATCAGCAACATCATGGAGACTAATAAACAAGCAACACAGATTAGGGATGCTCAAAACGGATAATTTATTATCCGGATTTATCCGGATATCCGTGAGCATCCCTAACACAGATACCGCAGCACACAGTTTGCACATCAGGTGGTAAAATTCTAACGGGTTCAGATGTATAAACAACATACATCAGGAACTCTCGTCAATTTTCATACAATTCTTAAGACTGAGTGAGTGAGTCAGCAGGGTTTAACGTCTCCACCAACACAGTATAGGTTATCCGGAAGACAGTTTTACAGGTCAAAAGACCCAACCAACAGTATCAACGTACTGAAGGAAGACAAATATAAACACAAGTGCACACACATACAAAAACACAGAAAATCCCCTAGTCTACACTAACACTATGGGGTGACTAGGGGATGGCTCCCACAGAGGGCAGGGTCACCAAGCCTGAACGGCGATGGGGCTGCCGCCGCGGTACCCCCAATTGTTAAGACTGACTGCAAATCTAAAACAATTATCATGCGACATGAACTAACGTATTGCAGGAAGAGGTGGAGTTCTGGATGCAGGCTTGGGTCGATGGTGACTTCAAACAGAGGTTTGTAGAGATTGTTCAGCAGGTCTTGAAAGCTGGTGATCATGTGATTGAGTTTGTAAACATCACTGGACAACAAGCACAGAACGGTATCGCTCGATCATACCTCTAATAATATTCATCTGCACAACTAATTACATCAGACTGTCAATAAAACAGCCCAGTTAACTGTTGTTTGCAAGAATCAACGCCCTTGAAGCAACATTGGTCGGGATTCTTACCCAATGACAAGCAATTTTGATCTTACACTGAAGCAACCAATGAATCACGTACATTCCACAGAAACGGAACTTGCATCACCCACATGAGATGTGCACATCCCAAAATTTGGGGATCAACGTTAGCCTGCAGATTTTGATCAAAGATCTGAGTCTGCATCAGCAGCCTGGTTCTGTCACTGATCCATTGTTGGTCCATGACTCGTCAATATTACATCATTCATGTGGATTATTGATACCGATAACATAGGACAGTGGTAACTTTAAGTAAATAAAAATAAATTTCTTCAAGGACAGTTATTCGTCACATCATTTGACAATTACTGGTAGTATTTTATAAAGCAAAACTCACTAAAGTCGTGGAATCTGAATGAGCCATCGGACATTGTCGGAGTGAACGTTGTGTTTGACGGCCCAATGAGAGAGCCTGTCCCATTCGTCCGGTGACCGGCCATACACTGACAGCCGGTACTCGGCGTTCTGGTGCTTGTTTTCCTCCAGGTCTGACATCACTTCCTAGACAACAGCAACAACAACAACGAAAGATCATATCTCACAGCCGTTGATCTAGGAGACAAGCGAGTGAGTAGATTCTTAACGGCACATCAGCACAATTAGGCTATACAGTGCCATTCACGTCGGTTCACGCTGGAAATACACGACAGAAGACAAATTAAAAATAGAGACAATACAGAAACTAAACACAACCCAGAAAATGCAAACAACACAAAACACAGCAAACAAAACTAACCTGGTTTAGTCGCATCATACGACACTCGGCCAGGAAACGTGGTGGGCTTATTCTACAACGCTCTCAAGCCCACATGGGGCATCTACCAGACAACAGACATAATCTGGTACCAGAGTAACGAGCATTCATACACACACAGAGAGACCCTCATCAAACTCACTACTACAACCAACAACAAATGACCAGATTCAACTATGTCAGTAAGTAAGTATAAATCGTAAATTTATACAGCGCATAAACTGCGATAACTCTATTGCACTGTATGTACTAGTACTCTGAAAACAACCGAGTTCTAAGCAGACGTCTGAAACTGTCTATACTGTATCATAGGAGGTGAACCTAAATTAGTGAAAAAATGTCTCTTAATCTGCATAGGACAGACCATGAAATAGTGTCTCTGTTTTTCTCTGACATTATACATATGATCTCAGCTTCCTACAGTAACAAGCAACAGCTGTGAATGCCTCACAGAACGTACAGTGAAATACAATTTAACACGATCACCTCACCTTTAAAATGTCGGCAAAATATCGTCCTCCAATGGCATTGTCAGTCTCAATGAAGATTTCTCGCAGTCGACTCTCCCCGACGGGATTGTACTTAGAGTTGAACTTGTCAAACCGGTGAAATGTATTGCGATCCTTAATAATGCATAACAATAACAATGTGTTTACAGTTAACGCTCAACGGAACAGCTTCATTGTCATATTCTACAGTAGCAATAGTTAAACCAACAACTGCACATTTACTCACACTCTGATTACAAATGAGACAGAAAAAATCTGCAGATTAGCAGCACTGTTTATATCACATTCAATTTATCACAGGCAGCAGCAGCTAAAACTTATTACTAAATAACAGTGGCACACATACAGTATATACAAAAGGTACTGCTAAAACACCACAATAAACTGCGACTCCTTGGCAATGAGGTAACATTTTATAAGATTTACAGCAATTATGTTCAGTGTTTGGTGCCCCATGTGGGCTTGGAAGAGTCGTAGAATAAACCCACCTCATTACCTGGCCGAGTGTTGTAAAAGTCGACTCAACCAGACTAGTTTATTTTGCTGTATTTGCATTGTTTGCTTTTTGAGTTGTATTTAGTTTGTGTATTTTCCCGTACTGTTTTGTTTGTCAATATCAGTCAAGTGATTAGCTGTAAAGACCGACTCCAAAAAGACCTAGATTGAGTTAGACGGGCATTATATTGAACTCTACTCCCACTCCAGGTTCAATGTGTGGCTGCATCTAGAAATGATGACGATGTTTGCAGGTTGCCGCCAGTAATTATAACACAGCAGCATGGATGGATGGTTAGGGTTTAACACAGCAGCAGTTTTGATGCTCAGGGCATAATTGTGATGGATAAACCGAAGGCTCGAGACGATGCTGTGAAGATGTGGTCATATGCCACAAGACACAACTGCACTTAAAGTCTACTTTTAGAAGCAGCAAATGACGATCCAATTAAATTATTTGAAGGAAGATTGTTCCAGGTTATCAACACAGTAGCGATGAAATCAGATTCAGCAGGCAGTATATCCAGCAGGGTCAAGACATAACAAGCAGGGTGGTCCAACAGTGATCAGGCTAGGGACGGGGACTCCTGGAGCTCAGATACACGATAAGTTGCTAGACAAAGAGAGCATCAGTGTACTCACGGCGTGAACATCAAGCATGTCCACACTGAGGTCGTACGCCGTCAGACGCAGCTGATCAAACACCTACACACATGAAACAAAACACACCTGCACAGGTGAAACAAACTCACACCTGCACAGGTGAAACGAACAGTTTTTAGCACGCGGCAGCATATACGTAGAGCACGCTATATGCTATCACCCTCCATCTGTCCATCACATGCCGATCAGTCAAAAACGGCTTAAGTTATGATTATTAAATTATGACTATACAGTACCTTCATCTGTCTAGTTTTTGCACAAAAAATCTTTATTCAGCAATTCTAGCGGGTTCCATTTGAGTGGGGGCGTCAAACAAGGGTGGGGTGAGGAAAACAAGCTATCTTCTGTCTTTCTACTTTTTCCATAACAGTAACGGTAAGCTTTACACTTTCATTACAAAACGTACAAGATGTGCCTAATTGTACTCTGTGTATGAAGTTTTCGAGATACCAGTGGACTGGTCCTAACAGGTAACAGACACCTTCCTCTAACACACTTTGTGATGACATAAAGAAAGTGTCAGCAAAAATCGGCATAAATAAACAAATGTACATTAACTGCAATGCACAGCAAAGGAACAATAAACAGAAGCAAACATGAGGCAATTATGACCATACAGACTACAGTAGCTTATACACATGGAAGTTTTAAACTATATTCTAAACTGAAGCTCAATCTCAACCTGAAATCCAGTCATAAACAAATGCCGAGATATATTTTGGTGTTAAAAATGGTTTCAAGTTCAGTTTTAAATCAGCTAGATATTGAAACTGCAAACAGACAACTTGTTTACTTTTGAGCACATAATTAACTGAAAACAAAAGAACTATTTTATCTGAGATTATCCATTGTTTATGTTGTTTATGGTGCACTGCCCAGTGCCCAATGAATTCATTAAATTCCATCAGGTAAAGACTTTTATCACACTTGAGAGGCCTGGTTACAAATGTTGTAAAAAAACGCAAACCTAGATACTGCCGGGCAATATTCAAACTTATTCAGTAAAACAATCTAGGGTTGGCTGTTATAGACAGAGGCTGTAGTTGTAAAATGAATGTAAAATAAATTTGGTTTAAGCTAAAGCAGAAGTTCTAGCAGGACAAAGTAATTAAAGTTTTAGCTAAGTCATCATATTAAATCCATTGCATAAGTCTGATTTAAAACTGGTTTGTTCGGAGAATTTGACCTACAAAACAATCTTCGATATAAAGTTCAACTTTTACCTCAATTTTAGTGACAGCAATAGGTTTAAAATCAGTTTAAAACTGCAATTTAAAACTGCAACTGTAATTTTGAACCTCATTTTGTTTGCCATTCCAAAAAAAGACAACACCAGCATGTCATTAGGAACACTGCTCAGCACAACCAGCTGCCAGAATCACACGGAGAACGACATGAAAACGGGTTAGAACAAAGCAACAACCACTCAAGTGCAAACGTGAGATATTAGTTAAAACGGATGACTAATTGAGAGTACAGTCAATTATCAGATTGTATATGACACAGTCGTACAGTATTCGACATACACACACAGACATTGACGTCCTTAAATGCAGACTGACAATATGTGAATTTATATGCTGTAACACACGGCATTGCATCTGTGAAATAACAGGATAACAGCACTTCAATCAGCCTGTTAACAGCATGCAGCAGTCGGGTCAAACTGCAAACTACCAGTTAACCCTTTGACGCCCACTGTTGCAATATGGGTATAGCCATAAAGCATCCTGTGCCAGACCAGGTTAAGCGGCCGTCATTTGTAATTTTTGATATTTGTGCACTCTGATGTTCAGCCCTGAGTGTCAGAGTGTCCAGATGTCAAAAATTACAAATGACGGCTTAACCCGGTCTGGCACGGGATGCTTTATGGCTATACCCATATGGCAACAGTGGGCGTCAAAGGGTTAACTGAGTGCCACCACACCGCAGTGATCATATGGAAGGAGGGACATGCAGGACAACCAAACCAAACCCAACCCAACCCAGAACATACAGCAGCGTCTGCTGACGACGGTTCAGACACGTCATAACGACGACCGCAGTCATCACTCGGCAACAGAGAACGGACACAGCAGCCGACGTCAATATCGACCAATGACGGCGACCGAGGCAGCTTTTCATTCAAGCCAACTAGCTTATCTCTTCCACTGCACGCCGACATGACCTATATGACACGACGGACTACTCAACAGACGAGAACTGTTTATACAATGACCCACATCAGTCATTAATACCTCATGGCTGATCAGTTAGCTTGGTCTTAAAGGCTCCTAGTTCACCCGGTTCATGCGATGAATGCAGCACAATGCCAGGTGGCTGCTGACATTTGGACCAAGCCGATCGGCTTGAGCCATAAGCCAGCCTGTAGGCTGCCAGTAAATTACACTCACCATCGCCATTTATTATTACTCAGCCTGAACGTATTTTACTTTAGCTTACTGCCAACGAAAGAGTAAGCTAGTGAGCAACATAAAACTATGCAGAACTGAAGTCCAACATAACTAAACTGAAGTTGTACTCTGGTCAGTGCCAACGCTACTACAGTACACAGTGACACAATACTCAACCAAAACCTAAACCAATTCATATAATTTCCTAAATGAAACTGAAACAAAATACAAACTGCACAATCCGGGTCAAACGTCTATACAAAACGCTGTGCACACAGACCTCGGCTAGCGTCTGGTCGTGGCCTGCGGAGTCCTTACACACAACGTCGTGCGGAGACTGCTTCATCATCTTCTTAATGAAGCGCAGTAGGTGTTTCTGATTCATACACGACGACGCGTGTACGTGCGTGTCCACCTGACACAGCAGCCACGCGCTCATCATCCACATGATACACATAATTCACTGCTAACTGATGATGTGGTTTCATGCCCTGCATGTCCGTTCAGGCCTGGCAACCCTGCCGTCTGTGGGAGCCATCCCCTAGTCACCCCATATTACTGTAGACTAGGGGACTTGCTATGTTTTGTGTTCATGTCTGCTTATTGTACGTTTGATTTGTCTGTGTACTATTTGTTCTTTCAGTACTTTGATACTATTGGTTGGGTCTTTTGACCTGTAAAAACCGTCTCTCATATAACCTATACTGTGTTGGAGGGGACATAAAACACTGCTCAATCCAATCCATTGATGTCCTGCAGTGCCTTCATCACAGGTTACCTATTGTTGTAAAAAGAGAGATTAGTGGAATACAGCGGCAAATAATATGGCCACATACTGATGTGCAAACAATGTTTTTTCATTTCAAATCGAATCGAATAGTTGAGCTATTATTTGAAATTTCGAATCGAATCAAATAGCTATCGTCCGTCTCAAAAAGTCACCAGTAGTAAGTACTTAGTGAATAAATTCAACTGTTTTTATGGCACCGCACTGTTGTGGTTTCTGTTGTTGGTGGGCCATAATGGGCCAATATAAAGACTTCCTTCCTGATACAACTGATGAATCATGTTCTTCGTCTTGGGACAGGACTCAAAGGTCTGGGTTTCCCACATCACAGTCCAGACCTTGTCTGGTCCCCACAGATTCACTCAACACTGAAGCAAGGCCATGACAAGTCCGCTATCCACTGCCGTTATCCACAGTCACTGTCATCTCATTAGACATTATCAATCAATTACAGACGTTAGTGCCTGGAATCAGCGATTGCTACTGTGCCAGCCAATCACAGAACAGAATCCACTTGCGATAAGCGTACTACGTTGTGCACCAGCCAATCAGTGACCACTACCGATAACAAGTCACATCGTGAGAGTTGCATCTTACGAGTTCAAATGTGGACGTTATTTTCAAGACTACAAGTCTGGTGCAAACCACATCCACAAAGCTTGTGGTAATAAAAACAGTAAGATGTCTCGCGAATACTGAGCTCCTTGTATGCAACTTTGGTCCGGAACTGGACATTTGCTAATGAAAACATAAAGTGTCCATATCTCACATCCTTCGACCTTGACTTTAAGCACAATCTGGATGGAGGCACACCTGGGGACCATTGAGTTAAATTTCAGTGGTTAACGGGCCATTTTCCTGAGAGACAGACGGACAGACAGACATCGGACTCATTGTCATCATAACAGCTCACTCTGTTTAGGAATGAGCTAAAAATTCCCGGACGGACCCAATTCTGTATTGCAACCAGATCCAGAAAACCATCAAAATTTTAATAAGATGGTTCTTTGTCTCTGGGCTAGTTCCACAACTTTTTGAGTGTTCCTGTGCAGATTATTTTGTGGGGTTAAAGGTCTGTTATTACTACATAATGCACACAGAATACGACGAAATGAAACTTCAATAGTATACTGCTCCAAAGTTACACACAAGTGATACAAAAACGTTTGAATAAAACAAATTAATGTTAAGAACTTCAATGTCACGCCAAAAATTATTCCTAGGCCACAATAAAATGCAATCACTTCAGGCCCATGTGAAACTAAACCTGTTAGCCTGCAATGCAATACTATTACAACCAATTGTGATACAGGATATCACATCTTGGACCCAGAAACCAACCCCGTCAGGGACGAGTTATCTTGTTCAGGCACCGAACATGTTAAACATTGTAATAAAAGTATCATATAAAAACAGCAGGATGAGTAATTCAAAGAGATTAACAGCAACCTTCCGAACGTTGTAAAAGTCGCGATGAGGCACGGCTTTCTGACTGAGAGACTCGCGGAGTTCGTTCAGTAGAACGTGAAGTTGATACTTCGACGACAGATAGTTCAACCGTCGATAACAGAACGATTTCCTACAACACAACAACTACAGGCAGTGAATGAGAGTTGTGAGCTTTGATAATTAAGAGCTCTGTAACTTTAGTATTTCAACACTTCCACCATGTTCTAGCTACTTATAACGTCTAAACCATCAGACCAGCATCACACAATACACTTACATTACATTACATACATGCGTGCAATGTGACGCTTTCAAGAACCATTTCCTTTAAAAAACTGACCCACAAACACACTTGAACGTTAACTCTGAGAGATCTTTGAAGATTGATTGATTGATTGAGCACGGTTTTACGTCTGCGCCAACATAATATAGCTTATACGGCCGACGGTTTTTACAGGTCTGATGACCCAACCAACAGTGTCAAAGCACTGAAGGAGGGTGGTTAGTCATCCAGACAGGCCTCAATCTAACCAGGCTCACCTCACCGTGTTACAAT
>Ga0056114_1000307_pt1 | contig 15573 bp, 11 predicted proteins | sample WorMetHERISLAND1_FD_77005 | JGI IMG/M metagenome (GOLD analysis project Ga0056114, IMG submission 77005) | Marine gutless worms symbiont microbial communities from Max Planck institute for Marine Microbiology, Germany - Olavius loisae HERON... ...
AATGAAGATAGGCCAGTATTGTCAGCGACGACGTTGTAAGCACGTCGAATTGGAGCAATTTTTGGCAGGCTTTCGCGTCGCGCGGGTTTGTCAGCGATAGCTGGGCTTTCTTGTTTTATGTCTGTGAGCTTATTGTACTTTAGTGTTATTTGTGTATTTTTGTGTTTCTTCAGTACTTTGAAACTGTTGGTTGGGTCTTTTGACCTGTAAAACCATCTCCCAGATAACTTATACTGTGTTGGTGGAGACGTTAAACCCTGTTCAATCAATTCACTTACTAGTTTGCTCGAGATTTTGATCGTTTAGTGCCAAATATTACACGCTGTCGCCGAGTAATCAGTTTCTGTTAGTCCGCTGTGTGTCTGTGTAGACACTATCAGCGTTATTATCACTCAGTTTGACGTAACGATGTTGACGCTGATGTAGAGAGCTTTCGTTCCGGCGCGGAGATGTTCTTCATCTGATCCGACAGATTGACAAGAACTGGTTTGAAGCGAGACTTCACGGACATGTCGGCATCGTGCCGGCCAATTACCTCCAGGTCAGTAGTCCATCCATCAGTAAGTAAGTAAGTAAGTGAAGTGCAGATGTGTGTAAGATGAGGTGAACCAGGAGGACAGTGAACAGAATGAGGTCGACGGAATGAAACTACTAGTCAGACTACACTGTACATCATTAACGGTGTTCAACGAAGTGGCTAGTGCGTCAGCGTATTCCACTAGCCTAATTTAGCAGTAACTTAGTAAACATTTATTTGTAAGCCACGCGACAAACAAACGTGAGACTTATATGAAAAGAAAGACAGCAACTGTGACACTCACTGATGTCAACCACGTTGTTAGACGCCATACGGAAGCGTGCCACAGACGCCGACGATCACTGATGCTAATTATACCTATACTAGTTGTTTACATGACGTAGGGCCTACGTGTCCAGTTTTTGCTGACGTCACGAGTTTGTGTGCACATCAGGTGATGAGGTCAGTGGAAGATGCGCACACGTTGGCTACGTCGCGGCAAGGTCAGGCGAGAGCCAAGTACAACTTCTCTGGACATACCGACATCGAGTTGTCATTTCGCAAGGTAGGTCCGTCTTGTTATCACTCATTGCTGTACATTGTAAGTAAAGGAATCTGTACACCATGCACAACAGTCAATAGCGCAACAGAACAAACATCAAGTGTGTCTGCATGGTTTTACTCTGAAAATGACCAGGTTTAACAACAGAATTTCGATTGTCCGGTCCTCAGTCACCGATAGTCTGTTCGTTCCTGCTGTCAGACTTTCTACTGTCGGTCGCCGCGCCTTCCCTGTCGCTGATGCTCGTATATGGAACGACTTACCGTCGGAGGTTACCTCCTCACCGTCGCTGTTCACATTTAAGCAGAGACTGAAAATGCACTTATTTTGTTACTCGTATCCGGGACTATCATACTAACAGTTTCTTTCCGAAATTTACTCAGTGGTCCTTGTAGCAGCTGTTTGTTGCTTAGATCACATTAAAATGTGATTTCTTGTTTCCGCGATTATGAAAGTCGATTTTCAGGACCACTCAACCGGGTTGCCGATGTATCTGGTCGACGCTCTCTCCGCTCCTCTGGCAACAACGTTGTACCACGTTGTACCACCCTTCAGACTTTGTACGGTTGGCAGCCGAACTTTTCCGGTTGCCGCCGCCAAGATCTGGAACGCACTGCCGGACAGTCTCGTCTCCATAACGTCGTTGCAGTCCTTTCTGAAGACATTTCTGTTCCAGTGATCTTTCTCGTAGCACTGCAGTGGACCTAGCAGTAGTTTATATTACTTAGGCGACTATAAACGAACTGATTAATTTTAAAAAATTGATTAACCAGGCAGAGAAGCGCGGTTCTTCGTATACCAAACAGTACGTGCTAAAGAACGAATAAGTTAATCTCATTAAATAATGAAATTCAATTGAAAAACAACCTTTTTAGATTAAAGTTAATAAGGAATTAATTCCTTAATTAGGAATAAGTTAATCATTTCTCAAAGTCTAGCTTTTCTGCACATTTGGTACTATTGGTGAATATTGGTGATGAGAATCTTTTACGCGTCATAATCGTTGGCTGCTTTTTTCCGTCTTTACAATTTCCATCATGTACCTATCAAGAATCTTTATTCACGAGAACAACAGTTACTGGTAGTGGATAGTTACTAAACTAGTTTAACTAGAATATAACAAAAACGAAGAAACATTGGTTTATATTGATACCAGTACAGATTGCTACAGGTTTTATATTGGCTGATAAATTTCTCATGCCTTATTTGCTGAATAATCGATGGGTAACATGAAGTGCAACAGTCATATCGTATTTTCGGTTTAGATCTGTAGCGAATGTGGTCTGCCGAAGTGTATGAAGTCTGTGATTGATGACGTGAAAATGGCTGTGCAGGGCGAGATGTTGAACGTCGTACGACAAGTTGACAGTCACTGGTACGAGGGTCGGAGTACTCGCGGAGGTCCATCGGGAATATTTCCCATCAGCTACGTCGACACACTTGTTGAACCACAGTCGCTCGTCTCTACTCCGATGTCTTCACTCGCTGCCAGTCCTCTACCAGGTTCACTACCACCTTCAACACCATTATCACAGTCACAGTACGAGTTGACGAGAGGATTGAGCTCCTAACCCTGATGGATACGCCATTGTTGTTGTCGCAATTGACAACTAGGGTTATCGGGTTGCGTATCCGCCTACGATTGTTATTCTGCCTTTTTGCTGTCTGTTGTCGGGACTTTCAGCAAGTTGTGAGTGATAGCACTGTATTCCCTGAAATTTGGGAGGAAGGTCAACGGGGATGGTAATTAATTTGAACGAGCATCCGGATCAAGGAATGCTCGAAATTATGCACTGGAGCTTCTCTCAACGACAGATGACTGAACACCTCCGCCGTATCATACCTTAGGTATAAAGTGTGAAATCAACAGCAAATAGGCTGAGCTTGACCTGACCAATGAATGAACAGTGTGAATGGACGCTTGATTCTTTTGTTCAACCTCCTTCTCGCAAGTTTTTTTAAAATTATTTTTCATGGAGTTCGAGTTTTTAAAATATTTTTTTCAACTTTCACGTGTACTTTTAACCTAATTTGACGAAATATTTGTCAATCGTAGTGGTCTAGCTTTACCTTCGGTAACACAGTTCGGTGCCGTTGACGTCCCCCTGTCTGTCACTCTGTCTGTCTGTCTGTCTGTCTGTGAGTACGTCTATGTGTGTGTCTGTAGGTTCGTCGGGCCAAGTTTCGCCAGTAAGTACCATCAGTGGTCCCGGCCGACCATCGCCGATACCGTTCGATGACGTCGACGTTCCTGACGTCACCGACGACTTGACCGCTGCAATACAGTCCACCTACGGTCGTCACGTGACATCGTCACGTGACCCGAGTGCTCCAGATCATCCGAAGGCGCCCTCAGCACGGCAAGGTCAAGGTCGCAGTGTCCTTGAAGAGCTCAGCAACAGACTGCAGCAGGGCCGAAAGCCACGTGACCCAGTGACGTCACGGGAGAGTCACGTCAACAACAGTGACGTCACCAAAATGCGAGTGTTTGGTGTTGATGCTGGTCACCATGACAACAGCGTCAGCAGCACCGTCAAATATCCCCTGTTAGTGGTCATTTGACTCTTGTTTGCATATGATCACATGCGAGTTTAATGATAATGCACACTACTTTTGTCTTAACCCTTTAAAGCCTACTGTTGCCATATGGGTACAGCTATAAAGCATCCTGTGCCAGACCGGGTTAAGCCGTCATTTGTAATTTTTGACATCCGGGCACTCTGACGCTCAGTAACCCGGTCTGGCACAGGATGCTTTATAGCTGTACCCATATGGCAACAGTAGGCTTTAAAGGGTTAAAAAAATTTGCACTGAGCTGAAAGCGTCGCTGGCTGTGCAGTATCACGTGATCGCTCCTATAATTACGTCAGTTTTGGTGCTCTATAATTACAGTTTCTAGCTCATACTCTGGTTTTGTTTAGTTAGTTTCCTGTTTGTTTTAAAACTAACTCAGACGTGTTATACTGAATTGGCTGCTGTTCAGTTTAGAATTTCATTTAAGTTAGCTACCATTACCTTCAGGATACTTATCACTGGTCAGCCCTATTATCTGCAAAGGCTGGCTGATCCATTAACCTATTATGTACCTTCTTGTGGCTGCGTTCAGCCTGTCACCATCTTGATCAACAACGGGTCTCTACAAAATTTAGTTAGTGATTCTTCAGTTAACTTGTACCTAATATTTGGAACAATCTACACGTTGAAATCAGACAGTCTTTTGCCTTTTTAAGCTCCGAACGTAATCTTAAACTCTCACGAGTATTTCACACACCGACCGCCATCTTTACCAACCTAGCGACAAAAGCAAGAGAATAAGACTAGGCTTAGTGTTCAACGTCAGCGAATATGTAAAGTTGTTCTGAATATACTAGCCATAACGATTCAAACAGAATGGCATGAATGACATGCAAAATTTTTCACTCATGTAATTTGAAGTGATGTAATTTTGTTTCTGCATGACAGACGAACGTTTGTCCGATTCTCGTAAAATTGTCCGTCAGTCAGGTGATCTCGTCGTGACCGGATCGAGCGTCTTAACGCTGGACGTCAATAAGCGACAATGAATTTTCACTCTTTTGCAACGACTCAGTTATTGTTAACGAGAAGCGTGATTCGATCACTCGATGACGTTGTTTTGTCGTCGTTGCTGTTGTAGTTACCGCGCCATGTACGACTACACTCCGCGCAACGACGACGAGATGCGTTTACGTGACGGAGACGTAGTTGAGGTGATGGAGCAGTGTGATGACGGCTGGTTTGTTGGTCTCAATCAACGCAGCAAACAGTTCGGAACGTTTCCGGGAAACTACGTCGACAAACTATGGTCAGTTTCATGGATTCACTTCACGTTCATTGTCTTATTCGTTATCATATGTCAGGTGCTCATCTTCAAGCTGAGTTCGAATAATGAGAAACTTTATTCAACGTCAGAATGGCAGCGATAAACCGGAAAAACGACAGAGAAGAACAACGGGAGCAAAACTTATCCGACTTAAAGTAAATTATATAGTGTTGTATAAACAGTACCTAGGAAAAATTACTAAAAACAATTTTATAAGTTTAGTTTACTTGTTAAAGGACCCGAATTAGTCTATTGTTTTTACAGTCGTCAAAAGTCAGATGCGGCTATTTAAGCGTTTACGATGAAGGGTTTGAGGTTTGTAATAACGATAAAAGCGCAAAAAATGTTGTTATCTCGGAGTGTTTTCTCTTCAGTGTAGGAAATTATAATTATATCCAACGTTATGAGTTTAAACGACTTTGATCCATGTATGGAATGATGCTTATTAGTAACGGAATATTACACACATACGACAGCGCCAGTCAGTTATTATTCTATTCCCAGGAGTACACAGTCTATTTCGCGAAACTTTTTGAGTAGGCCTACGCCTAACGAAGTAAGTAAATTAATTAATTAATTAATTAATTAATTAATTAATTAATTAAGTATAAAAGTAAGAAGACCGGTTAAAATGTTCAGTAATAAATATCGAACAGTGATTTACTGAAAATGTTAATGTCCCATTTAAAATGAAGCTACAGCGAAGTCAAGTCTGATCTAACGTCTCGTGCAGAGTATATTATGAGTATATGTGTATGTGTGCACAGACACCGATCTCGGTGAACACGGTACTCGGTCGGCAGAGTTAGCGTGATGACGTCATAATGACGTCATACTGACGATCAGCCGACGTCACAACCGACGTCATCATGAAACAACGATGACATTCTATTGACGTCAGCCGTACAGACGGGAAGAGACAGACATACGGACAGACAGACAGACAGACGGAAATGGAGCACAGTGTGAATGCGATGACATGGCTGCGCGGTGTAAATCAGTGTCAATTAAAGTAGGACGTAGCGCGCACTGCGACTAGCTGTTGTGATAGGCCTATTTATAGTAATTATGTTCATATAATGTAACAGCGAAGCGTGGTCGAGCCACACAGAATGCAGCTATGTCACTGGTCACAGCTAAACAAAAACTCCAATACAGAAGGCAGCATTCTGGTCAAGGACCAACAGTTTGTGCATGCGATCACCTAACGCTGGCTGTACAGTTTACTTGTATAACTTAGTAAGTAAATGATCATACAGACGTTAACGTTTTCACTTTTATTTCCGTCAGACACTCGGAAATTTTTCTAAAATAAAACTTTCAAACTTGATGCATAAGCTCGAAACGCCAGCCAGGCCAGCGAAAGGTGACAGGAGTGCGGCAGGAGTAACTGGCGAATATGTTGTTAACGTATATAGTTGAAAAGGTGACAGATGGAGATCATTGAATCACTGAAGTCTCGGCCTTGAAGACTCGGCCAGATTGCTGGGAGGTTCCGTCGCATGTGATGTCCGATGACCTTGCGTGACCTTGAAGGTTACTTGAGCTTTTGAGCATTTAAAGGCTGCAAGTCGTATTTGTATGTTATTGATTTACCTTTATCGCGTCTATGGCAATAGACTGCTGTAATAAAAAAGTTGAACATAATATTATCAGTGCCGTTAAGTTATATAATTTATTCTGATTGAATATTCGTATATGACAAAAGGAACTCTCACTTAACAGACCTTTTAGATACTGGTTTGTTTATTTAATTAACCTGTACGACACCGGTAAAATGTATTTAATTATTTTAATTTATTTATTTGTATTAGCCTATTTAGTGCGTAATGTGTAGTATATTTTTGTACGCGCAGTGTCATGTAGTGTTAAGTACCTCTCAACAGTTGTTGTAAGTGTTGTGCTGCCTTTAATTGATGTTGTCAACGTCACGAACGTGTTGTTATTAAAGACATCTTCACACCGCCATCACACGCCTCTTCTTTTCCTGAAGTCGCAAGCATAATCGCATATTTACGGTGCGTCTACACTAGCATACTCGACAGAATGATGCTGTAATAATAGCAACGATGATAATACGTTATATGGCGCCGTAATGCGGCGAAAGTCACTTAACTACAAGAGCTCCGGGAACCCAAATTGCCATAGTATTTTAAAATATGTATTACTAAGTTAATTCCAGGTTGATGACGGTAGTTTGTAAAACTGTCGTCTCACTATGCAACAGTTCATGCAACTGTTGCAAGCAAAGTTTGGGTACACTAGTCTATTGTTATCAACTTACAATGGTCGAACTCGTCTAAACTCAACAACACAAAATGTGGCAAAATACAGATTTCGGGTAACTACCGTCATTTAGCAGGACCTGAATCTCCATAATAAGTTAACAGCACAGTGTAAAAGTATGCTAAACAACGAGATTAGGCTTCGCTCCAAAAATCTGTTCCAATTAGTTGCCTTGGAGTCGACTATCATGAGTGCTGTGGAAAGAATTAACGACTTAATCCGAGTGCAGTGCGATTTGCCGTCAGTTTACACCATCTATCACTTACATTGGCTCTTATTCTTCCTCTCTCTCTCTCTCTCTCTCTCTCTCTCTATAGCGGTCTTTTTGAGCACATTGGTGACAACGCCGTTCTCGTGCGGGTAGATCAGCACATAATCAGTGATATTTGCTCGTTTTTTTACAGGCGGTATATTTTTGGTTTTGCCACAACATATCTGCGACGTTTTGCTAGTAATGCGCTGGATTTTTTTTTAACAGCAATTAACTACCCGAGAGAGACGCCAATGTGCCCTACTGGGTAGCTATGTTAAATTTTGTTGCATTTTGACAAAAATTCCCAGATCATAGGGCTAGCAACAAGTCACCGATAGTTCATAGCAATCTCTCAGAATGCAACGATGTTCTTATATCGTGTATTTATAGACCCCCAAAAAATCGACCTTATCACATATGCCTATATACCCGACCTGTTTTACGAAAATCGTTGTGTACAGCAGAAATATTATTTTGTGATTTAACATATAAAGCCTGCGCAAAACAGCCTTGATAGTAAAAATATATGCAAGAAACTACTGAAATAACGAAAATACACGTGTTAAAACCTAATATTTGCTGAGTTATAGAAGTATTCACCTACGGTCGCAAATGTTCCCTATAACCCTAACCCTAACCCTAACCCTAACCATAAATGTTCGAAATTGGTGCCAAATGGTTTTGATACTTAAAATATGTGCAACGAAAAATAAAATAACGATGAAATATATGCATATGGATACGCATAATGTGCTCAAATGTAACCCTAACCCGAACCCGAATCACTGTCAATATAATTTCTATACTGCAAATCTTCTTCGCATTCACTTTGACTTTTTACCGCGCGATGAACTTTAGTGCAAAGCGCGGTATTGCGATCGCATGTCGTCTGTCTGTCTGTCTGTCTGTCCGTCTGTCCGTCTGTCTATCTGTGACGTTGGTGGATTGTGATCGCATAGGTTGGAATACATCCGAAATAATTTCACCATTAGATAGCATGGGATGTTCGCTCTCTGCAAACCCAAACATCATGGGTCTACTCCAAGGGGAACACCCCAAACTTGGGCCCAAAGTGACCCACCCCCTGTTGATTTGAGAGTCGGAGACATTCGATAGCAAATTGCGGCCGAATGGTTACAGATAGCGCAATGGTCACAATGGTCAATGACGAGCCTATAGGAAACTACCATCGCTCTTTCTAATGGTTCCTCGCTGACCCCCTACGACCTCTCCTCCCCCCAATGGGGGTTCCATATGTCCCAAGATACTCGAATGGCCATATCTCTGCAACGGGTGATCCGATCCACTTCATGTTTAGGGTTTTCAGGGTCGGCGGATCGAATGGCGCTATTTACGGTTCGAACAAATCCAAGATGGCGGCCACCGCCATGTTGGAAAAATTTCAACTGGCTATATCTCCGCAACCGGTTGTCCGATCCACTTCATGTTTGGTTATAGGGTGGGGTTTTCGGGGACGGCGGATCTATTGGCGCTATTTCGATTCGAACAAATTAAAGATGACAGCCGCCGCCATCTTGGATAATTTCGAATGGCCATATCTCCGCAACGGCTCACGATCTACTTATATAGCGCGCATCGCGCGGTCGTCTGCGATAGCACAGCTTTCTTGTCTTTACTATATAGCCAATTCACTTGCTGACAGATGCGCACTGCTTTAGGACCCTAATCACTGTTAAGCTATCAAAGGCTCCCCAATCTCTGGCTTTCAGTTAATTAACCTATCCCACTCCCTCGGACTCGCCTTCAGAACTGTCTTGCACTGTGGTTAAAGCTCCTAAACCTCATCATACAACACACAACTCATCTCTGCACTGGCTCGAGATTAATGAACGCATTATGTCACTCACCTAAAGTTCTTACAACCAGCCAACCTGACTACCTACACAATTATCTCTGTTCGGTTCGGTCTACATGTAGAACTCGCTCCTAAACTACTGTCAGGTTGAACTGAAAGCCAGAGACTGGATCGAGCCTTTGATAGCTTAACAGTGAATAAAGCAGTGAATCTGTTCAGTCTACATGTAGAAAACGCTCCTCATCTGCTGTCACCTTAGCTCGACAGTATCTACCTCATTACAAATCGCCAACAGCTCTTTTAAATGGTAAAATAAATGGTAAATGGCTTCCGATATTATAGAGCGCTGGAAAGCATCAGCATAGCGTCAGCTTTGTCTACCGCTCTTACCATTTACCCATGCCACTCCTGTCAGCGTTGATGGATTGGGATCTGGCATCATGCCAGATCCGAGTCCATCAACGCTGACAGTCTAAATTCCAACTTCCTACAGCTCGGAAGAAGGAGTGGCGGCTGGCCACAGCGGGCAGTTCACCCCACGCGGATACCTGTCAACACTGTGATACAAACTACTGTTTGTTTTAGTTTCTTCATTTATATTTTTTCTGGCTACGTGGGCTAGATTAATCTGATCACACTCAGCTCTGGAGTCCACGTTAAACTCTTCTATCATGTCGTATCGTATCGTAATTCATCATTGATTGCCATAGCTGCAGACGACAGTGGCGTATTTAAGAATTTGAAAAGGGGGATCCACCCCTCCTTTCCCTCCTCCTATTATCTTTGCATGTGACGGTCGGTTAAAAATTTTTTGTACAAGAATATTTACCTACCGGACCTAAATGAATCCTTTGTCAGTAATTAGATATTGTGAAGATATATGTAAAACTGACGAGACACAAACGATCAGCGTCTTGGTATGTTTTTAATTTCGAGTTGAACATTAGTCGAGACTGAATGCACAAAACTTATTTACTTATTTACTTACTGATATGCGTAAACGTGCGCGATAATTTCAATTTGATTTCCCGCTGTTGCAAAGTTTATTATTAGTATCTATCGTCTTCTGTGTTTGATATTTGACGTATTTCTTCTGTTGGTTAAGGTGAAACATCTTTATACAAACTAGTAAATAAAACGCATTGCTCTAAGTGTGGGAAATTACAAGTTGCTGATCGGTGTGACTATTAACCGCACCGGGCAACACCGGATCGGACCGCACCGTGTCCGTACCGGCCCGAAATGACTGGTTATTTCACTTCGACGACGAATTACAAGGCGTAAGACGAGCTAATTATCCGCAATTGACCAAAGAAATGAACCCTAGTCGACGCTGGCGATGAGTTGGTGACGGGCGTATTCAATATTTCCTGCTTATTAAGTTGAAGCCCAAGCACCGTGGGTTCCATGTTACGCCTTAGTTCTACTCGTGACGGTCGTCGAAGTGAAATAATCAGTCATTTCTGGCCTGGTACGGGCCCCGTGCGGTCCGGTGCGGTTAATAGTCACACCGTTATTAATCGGACGCAATGCAGTGGTTCTCACTCACTGCCCTTTGTTGCTGTAGAGCTACTGAAAAGGCGGTGTGACTAAATACTGTTCCGACTGCTCTGGCCCCCTAGGTAGCTTTTCAGGGGAACAATTTCACACAGGCACAGCAGTCGCACGGCGTATGTAAATGCCGACCATAAAGTAGTCTTCAAAGGAATACTGATCCGGCTGCTGCAGTTGCTCCGGCCTCCTAACGGAAGCAACTTCGCCACGAAAGCAGTCGCACAACGGCAGTGACTGTCCATGCAATGCTCCGGCCCCCTAAGTAGGTTTTTAGCCGGTATGCATCGTTTTCATATTTGCAATATTTTAACGTAATTTCTTAGATACGACCATGCTTGCAGTATTTTACATTTAGGAATTTGCGGTTTACGTGTGCTGAGTTGTGGGCGTTTGCTGTAATGTTTATTGTGTGTTAGCTTCAACTTTACGTTTACATAGGCTATGAATAGTTTTCATATGACTATGGTCTTGAAATACGGAGTTGAGGAAATGTCTTTGTCGCAAACAGATATTCAATTGGAGTAAATAAACGAGCTTTGTTCAGGGCGGTCTGTTCATAGTTACACATCACCTAATTACGTATGCCTCCGGTGTCACAGGACTTCCTCACCAAACTACCCATTAGGCCTATTGATTGGATTGCTATACACTAATTTACGCGCCTTAACAGTTCTTCAGACGGCCGGAGCAGTGCTGTGGACTGCCGGAGCAGCCCGAGCAGTATTTAGTCACACCCTTGAAAAGGTATCTGAAGGCGGGACATGTTCATACGAGCAAGTTATTGAACTAGAAATGTCTAAGCGTCGTAAACTAGAAGTTGCTGATACAACACAGTGGTCCACTGCAGCCGCAGTCCCACTGAATTGGGATCTGTGTATTCTATGCCAAACCAGGACTTGTGAACCACTGATATGCCCAACAGTAGCAGGGTACACGTCTCTGATCAACAAATTGTCTAGATTTGCAGAATTTAATGCTTTACCATGGTCCATTAATCTTGAACAAATAGATGATGGTAGTGGTGTACTTACAACATTTGACTACGAAAGGTGCCAAATATCACAAAGTTTGTCGAAATAAATATGATGCACAGAAGTTAAACCGTTTGTCTTCACCTGAGACTGTCATTAGTGATACATTTGTGGAATGTTCTTCGATCAACACACGGTCATGTACAACTGTTGCAGATATTAAGACTTCCAGTGAGAACTATTGAAGAGATTGAACTGAACTGAACTGTGACCAGATAATCTATGATGTACTTGTGTATTTAATGTTAGCTATGTGTCGTAACAGAACTTACTCAACCCCACTTAATTGTGTTGTAGATGTGTAATTGACAGTTCCTGGTGTGTCTTGTTTGTTTCAGACTAACAGAAATCAGCTGTTGAATTACTGTGCTATGCAAACATTTCAAACAACCTCACATGTGCAACTACAAGTACGTAATGATGCAGTGCATTTATAGTCTGCGTGTGTATGAATCTTTGTTCAAATGTTGCTCCACCTACTTATGTACAGAACACATTCACAGACATTGTTAGCTTAGTTCTTAATGTATACAGTTGTGCAAATAACCTTACCTGAAAATTACCTTTACATTACCGTGATATTTGCGTTAGTGATTAGATGTCACTGTAGCTTAAGGAAACGACTTTACAGATTGTGTCTCGCTAATTTCTCACTGTCCTTTACCTCCTATATCAGAATCCAAAGTAGCTTGTTTAGGTCTAGAAGTTTAGGTCTAGACACTGTTAACCTAGTTCTTAATGTATGCAGCTGTGAAAGTGCATGTCAACTTTACTGCTACATGTGCGCTAATGATTAGATGTAACTGTAGCTTAAGGAAATGACTTTACAGCTTGTGTCTCGTTCATTTCTCACTGTCCTTTACCTCCTATATCAGAATCCAAAGTGGCTTGTTTAGGTCCGGAAGTGAAATATTTTTACACTATCCATCTGCTCTAATGTGATTGCACAATATGTATAATAAAAAACGGACCTAATGTCTTTGACGAATATTACGAAATTGGAGGTACGTTTGTTGTAATTGTTGTGTGCATATAATAGCATACTTGAACTTGTTCGTGAAGACTACGAGGCACAGTGTAAAATACAATATCGGATCAACACTTGAGAAGTTGACAGCCATCTGTGTCCACAGATGGTGATTAGGTTCCAAATTCAGCATGTCCGCAGTTTTTGTCGAAGCAAATGGGGGACACATGAAGATTACGGGACCAATTGGATAACACTCGGCCTGTAAAGTACTAAATACTGTATTATTCAACAATTAACTGTCGTAGTAAGTTTTAAGAGAGCCAGTCAACTCGTCACACCATTTTTCAGTGACGAGATGACCGTTACTTTTTCACGGTCATGTTACGAGTTGACCGCTCTGTTTTAGGGGGTGTGTTACGAGTTGACTGCGTGACGAGTTGACCGCATGACGAGTTGACCGTCAAGAAAATTTAATGTTGTGACGAGTTGACTGGTATCCAGTTTTAAGATAGCCTACCAGTTAGCCTCGTCTCAATTCAGAACACAGCTGTACTTTGTATGGCTAGTTTTAAGATAAAGTATGTAGCTATAAACTAATTTTTCTGGGGAGGGGCAAGCTCCCTCCCGGTAAAAGTACAGAAATCTAGTGGCGCCCCCTAGCGAATAAAGTCAGAACTAAAGACATTATCAAGAACTGAATAAGTAGGATAAGTGTAGAAAATGAGGCCAAAAAACAGTTGTCCAAAAGTGAGTGAACTGCAGTTTCCGATCAACAAATTGGTTTGAAACATACAAAACAACACTAACTCTACCAATTTCAGCCACTTTTGAAACAATCGGGTGGCGGCTGTCTTGTACTTTTATCCCATGGTAGAGTACCATGGTACTTTTTACCATGGTACCACTAAAAGGAAGTAAGGTGAAGGATAGCATGCCTGTGTACTTGCAGATTCGTCGCAGTGGGAGAACGAGGAAAAGAAATGCGCTATATTCTGATGAATTTGTAATGACTAAAGCATGCAAAAAGGTAGGTCGTGTATACATTAAATCCAGTTTTAAAACAGTGGTACTTAAAAACTGGAATGTCAATACTGGCAATATTTTCAATACAAGATATGACTGAACAAACGTTTGCATCAGGCAACAGTTTTGTATTATTGTAGCTTTTGTATTTTACATCAGCACTGCTGGATGTTTATGTGTACCAAAGATATGAAATGTAGAAAAAGGTTTTTGCATATGTGGTTAACTGTCATAGCAGGCATGTGAATTCTATATTGGTCAGTTATTGTGTAGTGGTGTTTGCTATTTTGCAATTGCTGTATATCCTATTGTAGCCGCATGGTCCAGGTATTGTCTTTCAAAGTTTAAAATTATTTACACTTTGTTTTCTACGTTTAATATTAATTTGTAGTGTTTATATGATAGTTATATAGTGCAAGGCTTGTGAATTTTATTGTGCTTACCATCTGACTTCATAACGCCGAGGTTCTGCAGTATTAGGCCGCTGATCCAACATTCTGGCTGAGCATAAGTAATCTTCTAACAGTTGCTTCAATTGCTATGGTTTATGTTCTGGGGTACTGTAAATCAGTAACTGCCAAATCACATTTTGGCTGCCATAATGCATTCCTTGCTTTTTTCAGAAAAGAAAATGGATGGTTATCTCTGCTGAGCCAGTAGTTTGCTGCAGATACCTTGATTGTGAACTGTTATATCATATTTACAGATTTTACTAACATGTTCTCTGCTAACCTTATGCATACAGTAAATCAGAAATATGATTTGTGTTGTTATTGTTGTTTACTATCATTGTAATTAACCGTGATTAATAGGCTGGGGGGGTAAAAATTGGGAAAAAAATGGGAATGAGTGATCGGGTATCGACCCAAAACAATAAGAGTTCGAGTTTTTCTGGTTCCAAACTACTGTGCCAAGTTTCTTCAAAATCCGTTGAGAATTATGACTGCAATCGAGTTGACAGGGGGCATAACAGACATAACTGATCTTATAATTTGTCCCATGCTATGCAATAGCAATGGGACAGATAACAAGTAGGCCTAAACAGTGTTTTTCAGTTATTGACTTAACCATAGATGATGCTACTAACTAGTATTATAATTGATGAGTGTCAATGACATCTGTACTAAATCTTTTGCATTTACTGTACAAATTTTACAGCAGTAGAGGCATGATTTTATAGTGGAGGACTGTATACTATATATATAATAACGTATACGGCTGTTTTTGCATTATCATTCATTCATTCATTCTAAGAACTCAGCAGATGAGCATGGATTACAATAGTAGTTAAAAAAAGTTGTGAAATGCCAAGGCCAACGAACGGCCACTTACAAGCTTATAAGGCAATAATTAGAGGTCGACCGAATTTCGGCTTCGGTTTCGGTTTCGGCGCCGAATGTGGATAAATGGGCACTTTCGGCGGACATTCGGTTTCGGCTGAAAGCAGTCGTACCACATTCGGTGCACTTTCGGTTTCGGCGGGCTGCAACTGGTAAATTCGGTGGTTGCCGAAAGTAGGTCACAGAGCTTGAGTTGCGGAGGCCAGAGTGCGCCAGACTGAGTCATTAGCCTCGCTGTGTACTGACTATATACCGAGGAAGCGGCTGAGTTGTCTGCGTCTGCATCTGGTACTGTGGGGCCTTGTGGGCAGTGTCATTAATGACACACCGCACGGCTGACATGATGGGGCTAAATGTGAATGCACGGGATAGTTGGGCAA
>Ga0056114_1000308_pt1 | contig 15571 bp, 7 predicted proteins | sample WorMetHERISLAND1_FD_77005 | JGI IMG/M metagenome (GOLD analysis project Ga0056114, IMG submission 77005) | Marine gutless worms symbiont microbial communities from Max Planck institute for Marine Microbiology, Germany - Olavius loisae HERON... ...
GACAATCTTTGAATGAGAAAATACTAACCAGACATAGCCTAATTTCGCTCTAATTATTAAATCACGATTTAGCAACAACGTCACGCAATAACGTCCAACATGACGCATAAATGAAAAATGTTACAGTTATTATTGCATTATCATTTTCTAATTCAAGACTAGTGTTTTGCTAAATATTTTCCTCCATTTGTATGATTTTCTAAGATAAGCAAATCTTCCTAAGATTTTCCTCAGAAGTTTCGAGAATGTGGGCCTAGTTTCCTTTGCTAAGTTATCAGTATTTACGGTTCGGGGTACTGTTTCCACTTTCGGTTTGTACCTGATGCTGTTCTCCGAAATCTGACGATGTCGGTAGCGGTGGAATTTGATCGGACCTGGCCGAAAACTGTCGTAGCCGCTGACATCACGTTGATATCTCTTCCTGTCACCAACCTATAACTACTTCCGGTTTCCATCCGCAATCAGGAATTTACAAGAGCAGGAAGTGTCAGACATGGCTGACGTGGGTACGTCTGAAATATTTGCGAATGAAAATCATTGCAATCTCGGTCTTTAGCGGGCACAGAACCTGACATAATTGCTGGGATTTATTACCCCCCCCCCACTTGCAACATACACGTTATCAGAAACACGCCTGCAATTATGCGGGTGAACCGGTGAACTTTAACGTACACTCGTGTTTCAACTTTCACGTGTGTCATGTGGCACTTAGGAAAGTCAGTTGCACAAGTTTTCTTATGAACATTACTCGTATACAGTGACTACCGATGTCTAGTGTTGTATATCGACGTCGGTTGCGTAGTGTTATTTGCTCTGTTTATCTATGACAGTCGACACATCTTTCAACGGAATGCACTGAAAAGTGTAACATGTTTATTTCTCAAGTCCGCGGGGGGCGATCAGTTTAGGATATACGATAACCAACTATGATGTTCTTGTGCATAACTAACCAGGTGTTATTTCCGCATAAATGTGAAAAGGTTTAGCACTGTCGGATTCTGGAATTCTTGACTCTTGGCTTGGTTTTCCTCAGCGGTTCGTAGGTAGGTGGAACCCGTGAACTGTGTAGTTCGTCATCAGGTAACGACTCGTACATAATTGCACAAGGTTGATCTTCAACGTCTCCAACGCCACCGACTGCACCAGCAACAACAGCTGACGGGTGTTGGACGTTGATATAATTATTGTCATTACAAGCCTGGATGTTACTGGCGGCGGCGTCGAATGCTCTGGAGTCGTAGTCGTTCGCAGAAGCGGTAACGGGTATCGGAACCATGGCCACTTCCGTACGTTCCTGCCTCGGATTTCGTCGAATATACAGTTCCACCCTAACGACAATGACGATACAGATAATCAGTAGAAGTAGGCCGACAATGGTTATTGATATTCTGCTTGGAACATCGCGGTTGCTGGAGCTGAGGTTCGACGTGATGGTTGACGTTGAAAATGAGAAGACCGGTGTTGGATCACCGTCACAGGAGACAGCCACGTCTTCATTGTGTCCACAGTCGTGAACTCCCCATCCTCTGTGAGAACACTCGCTGATGTGTCTTTCACTTCCGCTGCACCGAATGTCGTCCAACCAAACCTGACCTCTTCCAATGCTGTACAGGCCAATATCTACCTCATGACCAAAACGTCCGAATCCTAGAGAGTAGCAAACAACTTTTGCTGCTACGTCAGTAAATCCGTCATCACAAACGGTTCCCCAGATGCCGTTATGATACACTTCCAGACGTCCTCGGCGTGGACTTCCACCTCCAAACAGAGCAACTGCTCCGTCTCTTAGGCATGAAATGGCCACAGAACCATAACTGCATTGGCTACTAATTTGCCAACCTCTGTATTCACATTCTGCGATGTTTTCTTCTGTTCCACTGCAGTGAACAGAATTCATTATAATAAGCCGAGTACGACTACCGGAACGGTATTTGTTTGTAGTCGTTTGACCGACGTAGCCAAAACCCAGCATGTTACAGACGACACTTGCAGCGGCCTGGTTGAATATGCGAGAACATGCGGTTCCCCAGACACCGTTATAGAACACCTCAAGTCTTCCTTCTCTTGGATCGCGTCCTCCGTTTAATCTGACCTCGACTTTGGTGCGAAGACAGGACAGAGCGACGTCATCACGATGTTGACAGTTGTGAACGCCCCAGCCGCTGTGTGAACAGTCGGCGAGGTCTCTCTCCGTACCACTGCATCGTAAATTATTTAGCCAGATTGGACCGTGGACGGCTGTGTAGTTAATGCTATCAATCTTCTTCCCTTCTGCGAACCCGAGCATCTTGCAAACGACACGCCCTTCCCTGTACGTAAAATAATCACCACACACTGTTCCCCAGACTCCGTTATGAAGAACTTCAAGACGTCCTCTTGAACTCGAACCTCCAACCAGTCTCACTGCAGTGATTGGCGTTGTTGAGTCAGGTACGTTAAATTCAGGTACGGTATCACGGGTACAAGAAACGGCGACGTCTTGATTGTGGCTACAGCTACTTACTCCCCAAACGTTGTGTGAGCACTCACCAATGTAACGTTCTGTTCCATCGCAGTCGACGTTGTCTAAACCAATTAGTCCGTCGCCCTTCTCGTAATGGCCAATGTTCACCTTTCGTCCAACGTATCCGAATCCAAGAGAGTAGCAAATAACTCTAGCTGCGGCGTCAGTGAATCCATTATCACAAACGGTTCCCCACTGAGAAGCATGAAACACTTCCAGACGTCCAACTCGTGGATTTCCTCCTCCAACCAGAATTGATGCTTTAGATGAGTCAATAATGCACGACACTGATACATCTTCACCGTGTCCACAGTTGTCGAGCCCCCAGCTGTTGTGTCGACAATCCCCAATGTTCGTTTCTGTACCGTTGCATTGAACGTTGTCCAACCAAATTGGTCCACTGCCAGCTCCGTAGCGGTTACCAATAACCTGTCCGACGTAACCAAATCCGAGCATGTAGCACACAATTCTTGCTGCTGCATCATTGAAATAATCATCGCAGACGGTCCCCCAGGTTCCGTTATGATACACTTCAAGACGTCCTTCTCGTGGACGTGGACCTCCAACCAGCCTCACGTTCTGTGATCTTGCAAGTGTCAGCATCAGCAACACGGCGACTGTAGGCAGACCTGCGTTCAACATCATTGCGCAGTTTACGTTCAAAATTGATAATATAGTATTTATTTCTAGTCAACCTACACAGGCATAACGTTTGAGATACACACGTCGGTAATTATTCATTTAGTTCTGGTGACGCTCGATAACATGACGGATGTAGGCTTAGTTCCTAGTTGACTGAGTTAGGCCTACAGCTGCTGCGTGTCAAAACTTAGAGATGCTAAATGGATGTTTTTATCGGTTTCAATCGAATCGAGCTGCCGGTGTCGCGAAGGCAGAAAAAATAGGCATGTTTTCATGTCTGCCTAGAATAACTTAGAAGCAATTGTCCAGAGTGACACATTTAGGTAGTAAATTCAGGACTGATAAATGCTTGGTCACCCGATTTCGCCAAATATTACGAATTATTTGAAAAGGTCAAGTGAAGATTTACAAGAATGTTCACAAGATTAAAGGAATTATAAGAGATTGAGACATTTGAATGGACATTGGAAGAAAGAAGGAAGAGATAGGATCAGTACAGGTTTTAAGGTGTACAAAAGATTTACCAAGGCGGACATAAGTGAATTGTTTACAAAGGATTCAAAACAATGTAAAACGTACAGATAAAAGTTAGAGGAACCAGGATGTAGAGACAGTAGGAAGTTCTACTTTTGACACAGCGTGCACGTTAAGACCAAGAAATGGTGGATGTACCAATGTCATTGCATTCAAGGGAGACTAGATAAACTAAAACAAACAAGGGTGGCGTTTTTATGGTTGTCAATGCCATGATATTATTCTTATTATCAGAATTTGAGCCAAAAAAACTGCCTTTGTGATCACAAAAACTTGTACAGCTTGTGAGCCCGTGTGGGGTCTGCCCCCGGTTTGCTCTCCTAGCCCCACCATGTCAATCAATCAATCAGTCAATCGTATTTCAACGTGGTCTAAGCAACAAACTGCTACTACAAGGACCAAAGAGTAAATGTAGGGGAGAAACAGTTAGTATGACAGTCCCTGGTACGAATAACGAAATAAGTACATTATATTATTTTAGTCGCTGCTCCCAGACCTCGCTGAGGAACTGCCATCCCCCAAACCCTCAACAACGTCCCATAGCCTTTCCACTTTAACCCCCTCCCCCAATCGTCGGAGGGTCGCTGTCCGCGTTTCCCGGCCGCCATGACAACATGGGGTGAGCAAGCTGCGCAGTACAATGAGAATTACCTACGGAGTGTCAAAGGATCGGGAAGAAGGCTAAATACAGAGCACATTTCACGACATCGCGTCCATGTGAACCTCTATTCAAGTGCTACGCGTTTGAGGAGAAAATAATACAGACATGTGCCAGTCTCGATGTACAGTTTATTAATGTCGCTATTCTTTTGGCCAAGACGATAGATGGCAGCTAAAGTTAGTGACTTTTCGAGTACAGGCTACAATTTTCAACACACTGTTTTCAGAATAGACTAGCTTTAAGAATTTTCGAATTGAATGCGTAATAAATGTTGAAAGATGGTAAGGTAAATAAATATCAACACAAAAGTGATGGTACAGTACAGTGAAACGGGTTTCGTGACTCGCCGTTGTAGAAGAGCGATGCGAACATTCGTGACCGAACTCGTTAAACGGATAACTCACTAGCTCGTACGGTTTTCATTATCTATTAATTGCTACAGCTCACGAAATGTTCGCGGCGGCTGATGGCTGGTGTATCACAGCGGCACGGTGATGTACGGCTAGCTAGCTGGCTCAGTGAAGTAAAGTCCCACTCGTAGACGCATTATAGTCGTCGGGTATTTCGATATTTTTACGATGTTTTTGACGACATTGCTTATAGGTCTAATGACCCAACCAACCGCGCCAAAGCACTGAAGGAATGTGATTAGCTTATCTAAATAGCATGTGAGGCAGCGCCTCGCCTCTGCAATTTCATTGGTGTACACTACGTAAACACGTATAATATTGGTTGAAAGACTGAAGCCGACGCCGCATCTCCTTCTCTGGATCCCTTTCCCAGTCCTTGGTATTGGTTCGAAGCCTTCTCTTTCTTCGTGAGCTGTGTGATAATGTTGTTGGTTATTGTCTTGTTGGGAAGGCATAGGATCCTCCTTAGCTAATTGGGAAACTGGCCAGTACCACGGCCCTTTCCCATTAACCCTTTGACGTCCAGTGTTGCCATATGGAACTGAGCGTCAGAGTGCCCGGATGTCAAAAATTACAAATGACGGCCTAACCCGGTCTGGCACAGGATGCTTTATAGCTGTACCTATATTGGCAACAGTGGGCGTCAAAGGGTTAACAATTGCTTGCCCCTGTCTCTCCGTAGAGCGCCCACTGGCCCACTGAGAACTGGAGGTGTGTTTTGTTCAGTTTATCGCTGCTTCAGAGAAGCTGTTGTTCCTCGTAGAACTCTACTCTCTCGTCGACTACTTCACCATTCCACCGTCCTTCGTCGCCGTCTACCTCAATCGCAACTGGCTAGGCAAGCTATCGACACTTTTCAAACTTTACAGACAGATAATTATGTTGCTATGACACGCTTTCCTTGCAACAGCGCGGCTCTTGTTAAATTAGTGAATACGCTTTTAAATTTTTAGTACTGTACATTACTTATAATACTTGCATATGTTTTACTTCATAGCTGACGTAATTTGCTACACAGTTTCCGCTTTGCAAACTTCGAATATGGTATAACATTAATGGTATCAAAATAAATGTGGACTGCTAATTTCGTGCAATAATAGTGTGTGATTTATTTTCCCTTAATTTAATTCACATAAAATTTCGTTCTGCCCAAAATTACTTCCACACTCCACACTCCACAGTCATCATACTTCTCTCGGGCTAAAGCTCTCATGAAATATGACAGTTTCATGAGTATCTTTTTGCCCATGGAATATGATCATACAGGGGCAATATATCACACTGTTGTCCTCCATTGCAGTCTATATATATTTTATATTTAACACTTGTTATTCGTATTTCATGTGTACACTGTACAGCCAGTGCGTGTTGTCAGTATTTTTCAATAAAGAAACGACAAACTAACTAACAAACTTACGTCCTTGCTTATGTAAAGGTTTGCGATTCACTCGAGGACTTCGTCTGATGACAATTCCGGACGTTCTTCAGTACCTGAACGTGCTCAAGACGTCGAATGGCATCCGTCTAGCCCAGCTTGTCTCTACTCTCATCAGCGTATGGTTCACCGGAGCCGGCTTTGTCCACCTGGTCAGTCCGTCCGAGTACAAATACAGTCAATACGACACGTTCTACTGCACACCTGTACACGATAAGCCTCTGTACATTACAGAATTAAGCCAAACAAGTGTGTAATGTAATGTAATGTAAAAAAAGATTTATATAGCGCTATAATGTTAACTAAAAGTCAATACACAGAAGCTGTCACCCTGGTGGATCCAGACGATAACGAATATATTGTTGCATGCCTGCAGTTGATCGTCCACGATGAAGAGATCCGCAGCCGGCATATGTTTTGTCGCCAGCGACCGCTTGGCTCTAGTATATACGTTACGCGCAGTGAAACAGGTAGTGTAGATGCATGGTTGCCCAAATGGCGACAGAATCTACAGACATACAGAATGCAGGTTAACATCTTCGTCACCTAAAGCGTCCTTCACACTACTTGGGGCAGCTACTTCATCATCTGTTGACTTTTATTGTCAGTTTTATAGAGAGATTTTGTGTTATAGGCCTATCTTATTTCGCTGCTTTCTTTCAATCTTTCAATTTTAGAATAATTTTAAGTAACTTTTATCGAAAAGACTCCATACTGGGTTACAAATCTTCAGCTAAGGTAGTACAAATGTTAACATGGAATCACTCAGCCGTCAAATTGATACAGACATTCTGTTCACATGGTCTGAGACAGTTATACATCAGTATAAGTTTCGCCGTTTACTAGCTAGAGCAATCCCACAGTATACGGAGACGCTAAGACTTCAAAGAACGCGTCTGAAATTTGTTGCCGTATAGAGACAATAAAGTCTTCTGTAAACGGGGCAGTGTTTAGGGACCTTGCGGCCCTCTAGCAACATGTCTTATCTGTCTGTAGATTGTTTTTTCTTGCGCTATAAGCTCACTTGCGGCTCCTTGCATCAAGCTCAATTGCCACTGCTGCGACCGACACCGGCGACCGAAACACGTCACTGTCGGTGAATGTCAGCTTCTAGGCCGGACGGACGGATTTGTTCTGTTGGTTGACAGTCGTCGTCGTGTCGCGTCAGTTGTTGCTTGTTAAATATGTAAACGTGAGCTGCCCACGCCACATTCGTCCTTATATGCTGCTGCCTCTGGCTTTTAGCTAGTGACATGACACGGCTTGCCCGAGTCGCCTCTGTGCTGACAGATCTGTATCTCTGTCGCCGCGTCGAGCGCACACGAAGTGGGTGGACACGCGACCTCTGACACTTCATACCTTGTATGTTCAGCGGACTAGGGAAAGGTTGCGAGGATGTGTGGTAATATTACGAACACAATTGTATGAGTGACTTCTTCGGGATGCACAATTTTCTAGGTTTTCTGTTTGTCTGCCGACGGCCTCGGTATAGGCCTGCAGTTACAACGGCGCGATAACAAATTGGATAGTGTCCGTGCCCCGTGGTACAAAGACACGCTGGTAATCACCTTTGCCAATCTAGACAAAATGGCAACGTATAGGACGGTCTGACGTGCAATTTGCCCATATGTCGACTTTCAGGACAACAGCTGTGCAGGGAAAACAGGCGGGATATAGAGACAACCTGATCCGATGTATAAGACTTACGATTACAGAATTATACTGTTATGTCACAAAAGGACATATTTCTAATCAGAGATCTGTCGTGTGACGGCTTTGTCCATCAATTCTTTCAAATTATTGCAAATGTGTATTGACACCTCGTGTCACGCTCTATCTGTTTACGCGGAGTTGGGCTTCGCGACGTGCTGAAGTATTCTCGTTAGTAAATTGTCATTTGGGATAAGTGTATCATATACATGAGCTCTCGCCGCCCCTTTTAGTCTGGACCCGTTAATAAGTAAGTAATTAAATAGGAATGTTCATAATCAGCACCTAAAAGCAAACTACGCAGCAGCAGCCTTAGTCCGAACCAAAAGAGTGCGCTTTCTTCGCAAATATCCGAAATCCTCCGCAATAAAACTTGCAGCTTGTTGTAGACACTCGGGTCATCGACATCAAACGACCTTTGGGTTGACTCGTGGAGCCAAGTAAGCATCCTTGTCTGTGACCAGGGTCAGTTATCCCCTCTAAGAATTTGGAGCAAGATCCCCCCTGGCCCCTTCCCTTTCCCCTCCCATTTTCGCCCTTCCCATTTCGTTTCGCTTTCCCTTACTGCATTTGCTCCATCGTTTATATGGCCACAGGACGCCCGTGCCCGTGGTTGTTGATGTAGGTGGAGAACTCGGGCGACCCGTTCAACAACTTCCAGAATGTTCACCGTCTCACCTACTGGGAGTGCGTCTACTTCACACTGGTCACCATGTCGACGGTCGGCTACGGTGACATCTCGTGTGAAACTGACCTCGGTCGTATCTTTATGGTCTTCTTCATCCTCGGCGCCCTGGTCAGTCTCATTCATACAGTCACTCTGTTAGTCAGTCAGCTCAACGACCGCCGAAGACGGACTCGTTTATAGTTGTTGGTCTGGCGGCGCAGGGACAGGTTTATACAGTGCGCCGTGTGCAGATTAACCATTTAACCTACTTCCTTACTTACTTACGTACTTATGACCGCTAGCGGCTGGTCTCAGGACACAGCGGTCCGTCTGTCCCGTCCGTGCCTGCCCGTCTCATGCTTTCGACTAACAATATTCACTGCAATGGTCTACATTTTCACGAGTCAACTCCACAGTAAAACATAGGATTTCTTTCGAAAATGAGATACCACGTTGCATGGATTGTGCCAATATCTGTTACCGTTAGCCAGCTACAGCTTACCTCTATGGTGTTGCGTTTCCGTTTTGTGTGTATAGGCAATGTTTGCCAGTTTTATACCGGAGATCATGGAAATCCTCGGCACTCGTAGCAAATACGGCGGCTCATATAAAAAGGAGCATGGTAAACGGTCGGTACTCTAATGTTATTTAATTCAACGTCGAGTTAATGTTGTTCATCTTTACTGATTGGTTCTATAACTCTGTACAGGATTCCTGATCACTGAATGTGTGTTTTTCACTCAACTCTAATCATTCTCCGCTTCTTGGCAGTTTTACAAGTACACTATTTAAAACAAACTGCAACATGCATGACTTGTGACAATGTTACATGCATTTTTTACAATGTTTTAATTTAATTTCAAGCATGTGCTATGCTGAGTCAAGATGACTGATATTCGTAAATACTGTTTAATTATTTTATTTCCAATTTAGCCGAGAGCATGGTTAACACGTTATGTACAGCTCCTTTATGAATTATTAATTATTAATTATTAATTATTATTATTATAATTCTCATTATATTGCTTAGTGAAGATTTATCGTCACAGACTTCTGCCAAAAATAATCTGTGTTGTTAATGGTCTGTGCTGTCAGTGAATAATAGCTTGTGTTTACGATGTGTATATAGACATATCGTGTTGTGTGGTCACATCACCTACGAGTCCGTCTCAAACTTCATGTCAGATTTCTTGCACAAAGATCGCGAAGACGTCGACGTTCAACTTGTCATTATGAACAGGTTACCGCACTCCAGGCATAGTCAATGAAACACTGAATAAGCTTCTATAGGTCACGTGATCAAAAACAAAACAAAAACAAACATGAAGCCGACGAGCAGTACGTCCGGTCCGGCTCCTGTTTCTTCCACTACAACAGATTATCTCATTTCTGCATGGCAGATTTGGTCAACAGTGTGGACGAGTATCATGGACAAAGAGACAAACGCACAAACACATTATATTAGATGTCATAAATTGGAATAATTCAGATTCAGCCAGTATTAGGCATGCTTTCAATAGTGCTATGTGCAAGGCTTACAAAGTGAAATTTCAGCTGTTGGACAATGTATATGATTTTACGAATCAGCGTGATATTGTGCAAGACATTTATCATAGGCGCAGGTGTTTTGAACTGAAACTGTTGTCCAGTCATTAAGCATGTTCTTGCTATTAGTTCTGTAGGGTTATCCTGAGTCTCCTGCTATGTGTTCACATGTGTATGTGTTATTGTGTTTTCTCTTTCTTTCTTTCTTTCTTTCTTTCTTTCTTTCTTTCTATTGTACATATCTGTCATTATTTCGTCTGTTGCTACCGTGTATTTCGGTGAATAAAGGTTTATATATGTTAATAGTTAGTCTCAAGAACCATACTGTTTTGTTTGATTGTATTTATTGTGTTTTTGCCACCATGCACGATGGCGGCACTCTTTTGTACAAGTTCAAAAATTTTTTGACTTTGCTCAATCTATCAGACTTTCACGCAGATGTCTCAGGGCACCTATGTTTTTTGACTGGGCAAAATACGTAAAATCGTCATCATCGAGAAAGAAGAATGTGAAGAAGAACAGGACTTTGATCTTCACTGCTCAGGAAGATGTCGTGCCACTATGGATAGACAAAAGAGTTACTTCGTGTTTTCTGTTGTATGTGTCGAGTCGGACGTTACATAAGAACTGAAAACTCGACCTACCAACGCAGTTGTGTCTGCCTGTTATGGTAGGAAAGAGCCTGACTTAGAACTGGAAGGTCTGTTCAAACGTCATTTCACTCAGGTCGAGTTTTTTCAAGGCACCGTCATGGATGCCAACGATCTTCATCGAGTCAACGTAAGCCGTTGTTGTCAAGTCTATTGATCATATTGAATGCCATTGTTCATACAATAATCTGTCACGCATTGACGTCGTACAAAATATCGTAGTAGGTTCCATACTAATGTTACGTTTATGGTGTGCTGATGAGTAACAGTCTACCATTGGAAGCAGAAAATAAATACTGAAGGACTTACTAAAAATAACAAGAAGCCAAGCTTTCGCTAGGATAGCCGACCGTACTGCCTCACAGAACGTTTGGGGGTGACGTGACGTCATCGGTCACATGTCCATTTGATAGCCCATATGCCATTTCCTATTGGTGGCCCTTTTGAACCAAGCCTTTATCTCTAACGGTTTCCGAGATATTCAACGTTGAATGTAACGCAATGGTTGACATGACCTTGATACGACCTGATACAAAGGTTAAGGTCATTCATTTGGGTACCAATCAATTTCTCATATACGACTTCCTGTAGTCTGTCAATAGCAACTTTTGCTCTAGGACGCACCGTTTAGCCACAATACTTGCCGTACAGACGACAGACAGACGACGGACGCAACACTGTAGCATAAGCGCGACCGTACTAAGTACGGTACTAAGTACGGTCGGCTAAAAACCAAGGAGCCCGGTCCATAGTTATGATGCACGAAGGCAAGTTTAACTTTGACAGTTTAGCCTACGATCTGGATCTGGATCTGGATAAATAGTCGGCAGGGCCCCTGACAGGGGCATCACACCGACGGGTATACGATAATACGATAATACTGAAGAAATATTATTCACGTATGGTAGAAAATCCAGAGCTTAAATCTCAGGGTTGGTTTTATGCAGACTAAACAACTTTTTGCCGTATCATGATTGCGTTGAACAAAATTCTGACACTTACTTACATGCGCCTTTAGTATTCACTCATAGAACAGCGAAGCAAAAAGAGCCAGTTCAGCATAGAAGTGATCCATATGTGACCCGACCTTGATGCCGTCGACCCTGTAACCCAGACCAAGTAACCAGCCATTCTGTGCCACAGAATGGCTGGTTACTTGGTCATTATGACCAAGTAACCAGCCATGCCTCCACAGAATCTGTGGTGTAGTAGTCGTTTCCAGTTTGCTTTGACGAAGACATAAAATAACTTACGGCGTAAGTTAATGACGGGTTGAGGAGCCCCCTGACACTTTGATAAGCCCCACTCACCAAATGTCCTGCACACTGGGGGGGGGGCTCTCTCAGCCTTCATTTCCGGTATCAGGGGCGTTTCTATAGCTGCAGCAGTTTGGGCGGGGGTGGCCAAATCTATATTTAGGGGCCAAGAATTCCGGATGACATAATGTACGATTGAGAGAGTGGTGTAGCCTAATTTGACACCAGCGACGCGACGCCACGCTGTGAATCCAGCTAACCTTGCTAGTTGCTACCTTGCAACCAGTTTTATTAGCGGCAACAAGGGGTACAGAGTCATGGGGCATGGCCTCCCTGACCAAACTTTGAACCGCCACTACCCGGTATATTCCTCTCTATACCTTACTCCGTTCTGGTGTCCATCAGCGACGCGAGCTACTGCTATTCTAACAACTAGTATTTTGACTCAACTGCCAGCATGATGAGTATAACCGCGACCGGCGGTCGTGTGTAGGTGAAAGAGGCGGACGCCTGCCTGGTGTTGGCCAACAAGTATTGTGACGATCCGGACGCCGAAGACGCTGCCAACATCATGCGCGTCATATCCATCAAGAACTACCATGACGACATCAAGATCATCATCCAACTGCTGCAGTATCACAACAAGGTCTGCCGCAGCCAGAAACCGTGACCGTTACTCTTTCAGGAGGTTTTTAATCGTAGTAAACAAGTGAAAAAATTATCTTTCAATAAATTACTGTTTACTCTGCCAAGTTACTTTACTTACTGTCCAGCTGCATACATTCTCCCGTAACTTTAGCATAATATACAAATACATGAAGTAACATAATACATAATACCAGAGATGTTAACAAAGACTTGAGCACCAAGGCCAAGGCCAGGACCAAGGACCACAATTTTGTCCTTAACAACAAAAAACGACCAAGTCAAGGACCAAAGCCAAGGACAACATCCCTGCGAAATACATTCATTAATGGAAATGGTTAGCAATCTTTAGGTTCATGCACCACTATAAAAACAGCATGCTTCCAGTTATCCTTAACTCCATCACAAACATGTGGCACAGCTGTTATCCGACGACAGACATTCGCGCCACACGACTCTTGAGTATTTCGCTGTTTTGTAAACTGTTTGCAGTCGTATCTGTTGAACATTCCCAGCTGGGACTGGAAGCGCGGAGATGATGCCGTGTGCCTGGCCGAGCTGAAGCTCGGTTTCATAGCACAGAGCTGCCTTGCTCCTGGATTCTCGACGCTGATGGCAAACCTCTTCACCATGCGATCATACAAAGTCGTACGTTGTCGCTTTCACTGTCTCCGTAGCCTATACACATCCCTCCGCTCAGTCCGCTGCAATGTCTTCTCTACACAGTTTCGCCCAAATTATGCATTACTTTACGTTTTTGCTTGTAACAAATGAATAAATCTACAAACATTATGATTTTGGCGCATAAAAACTACATAAAGCAGCAAAATTAATGAGAAGGTTTTAACATTGTAAGTTTATGTCAGCTCTTGTTCGCCAGACGGCGCTACAAAGCTGTGTAGTTTCTCTGCATTAGCAATAATTTCTCTTACTCTTTACTATTAATTTTGTAACCTTAAACAATATATTAATTATATAAATTTTATGGTAAATAAAAATTCGTCTGGTTTTGCTGCATGGTAGTATTTATCAGCACTTTATTTTTTTCGGAAACAGCTACCTGTTTTACCTAGTTTTTGTTGTTAGAAATAACGCTGTTCAATGCTGTCCAAATGTAAAGTGGTGTTTAATTTGGGCCAATCTGTAATAATGCGCCATTTGAGAGTTGAGACTTGAGAGTTCTTTCTTTTGCGTTTCTCGTGTTTCTCATGAGTAATCACCTCACCTGTGGAATCAGCTTCCTACTTCATTCCGTCAACCTCATCCTGTTTACTCTCTTCCTGGTTCACCTCGTTTTGCATTGCACGTATCACTTCAACACAGACCATTGTCTTTACTCTCACCATCAGTCACTCCGGTTTCAACAAGAAAGTCTAGCTAAGGTAAGCGCGCGACAGCAGTGCGTGTATGAAGGCCCCTAGCGTTAAAATCTACGACAAAACAACGCTATGAACATGTAGGTTACAACTCTGTCGCTATTCTTCATTCGTTTGTGGTGGTGCTGATTACATCTCACCTGGTCAGCCCACAATGCTGTGATGTGTAGTCGCCAACGACGCCCAAGTGGCAGGATGAGTACATGCGAGGTACAGGCATGGAGATGTATACTGAGTGCCTGTCAGCTGCCTTCGTCGGACTCAACTTCCCGGCTGCCGCTCAGTACGTCACAGTCACAGCATAGTTCGAGAAAACGTACGAAACACGGCAAAAAAACGTTAAAAGTCGCGACTTTTGGATTTTGAAAAAACGTAAAAAAAAACGTAGAAGTAATAACATATATGCCTTTAGTCCTGAAGACCACGGTGACCACGCTCAGTCAGTTGTGTTGTCATTTGTTGTCTTTCGCACAATTGCAAGGATTATATTTTAACCAAAAATGAACAGTTTTAATATAATGTTGTATGTATAACATGACATTTGTGTAATTGTTTTACAGTGAAAGTGCCCGTTAGAAATTTCAAAGTGGACAAAAGTGAAAACTTGGACAACGGCTTTCTACGTTTTTTACGTTTTTGACATGACACTTCAAAAAAACGTAAAAAGTCGCGTTTTGGATTTTGAAAAAACGTTAAAAACGTATTCTCGAACTTTGCGTCACTGTCACATGTCTGGAAAATAAGTAAGTCAGTAAGTAAATGATTTGTCTGAGTCCGAGCAGAATCAAGGTGATGTGGTGGTTTGCGAGCAATGATTTACATCGTATATTAGCGATTTGCGTTTATATTTCAGTGTGCACTAGCCAATCTGCCCGGCTTTCAGCTAGACTGATAGCGCCTTCTGTCAGCTGACTTTACGTGAACGCCAGTTATTGCATACGGACCATTTCACCACTGACAGTCTTATCAATCACTGTTTCATGGTCAGACCTTACACATGGATGCGTGGCCATAACTTTGAATAAATCTGGTCTTATGGTATAGAAAATGTCCATATATTCTTCTGATGAGTGGTTTTAGAACAAGCTGGGACAGTCCCGATTGCTTACGGTTTAATGTAGTAAAATTACCTCCTAGTATAGAAACAGTATGACTCATATTCGATTTCGAACATAAAATGTTGATAAACTCAAAGTTGCAATAATTTAGTAAAATGCACACAACAAAGAAGAGACTTCATTGCAAGTCATACACAAAACATTTGACTGGGTTAAGCTCCTGCTGTTTTGACAGGTGACAGCTCGTTTGGCTTGCTTATTTAATTTCCGGCCCCCGGAAGCTGGCATAGCGTCCTTACTTACAATTATATTTATTATTTTACAAAATACGAGTACAAACTAAAATGACTCTTGCAGACTTCACTTTCTTGTCTCTGGCGATGCCGACACCTTGTTATTGTTGACAGTTTGCACTCTGGCCCGCAGGACAAGTCAAACCGTATGTCTGAATGTTTTCGGACTGTTGCAACACGGTATAC
>Ga0056114_1000309_pt1 | contig 15555 bp, 15 predicted proteins | sample WorMetHERISLAND1_FD_77005 | JGI IMG/M metagenome (GOLD analysis project Ga0056114, IMG submission 77005) | Marine gutless worms symbiont microbial communities from Max Planck institute for Marine Microbiology, Germany - Olavius loisae HERON... ...
ACGTTCCTATGTACGCTAGATTACAAATTTTTATTCAATTATCTCCAAATTTGACGAAGTTATGCCATATTAAGCGCGACTACCCAGTTCACATAATATGTGCAGAATGTCCAAAACGCATGCATTCAGAGTCGTTGATAGCTTTGTTGATCGCTGTCTGTGGCAAGTCACTATAAAATAAACACTTTTATAATGTCAACAAACATTTTGGATATAACATGACGTCAACAATTACGTCATTTGCTCAGTAAGCAAACTTAGAAGTTAAACTTCTAGTGAAATGTAAAAATTCGTCGGGTGGTCGCGCTTAGTATGGCATAACTTCGGCAAGTTGGAGATAACTGAATAAAAATTTGTAGTCTAGTGCAGAAAGGAACGTATAATAGGTGTGTAAAAATTGATTAAAAAATTACCACCCGTTTGGGAAAAAATGTCAGAAAACCGCAGGGGGGATTTTTTTGACTCACACTGTGAAACAGCCTGTGAAACAACACCAGTTCACAGGAGAACTACTAATGTGCTGTCAAACCTCGTTGACAATCAAGTGCATAATGGTCTTTGGAACGACATCACGCTGCGTCTTGTGAACAATCTTCAGGTAAGAGTCAACGAGGTTACGAATCGTCTCCACTTGACGTTCGAGCTGTGGATCCAACGACGTTCCATCGTCCTTGCTCTGTGACATCAACATTACACGCAAAACATCTTAAACCAGTCGTTATAAACTTGCTGTTTGCTCAGAAAACTCAAAGGACACTGACATCATCCAATCAAAATGGAACGTGGCATGTGCGGTGTAGTGTCTCTGGTTGCCTACCACCTTCTCAAATGGTAGACTGTGACTCTTTGGTATACTAGTCACTGTTCACCATCTGAGGACCACCACCACGTCATTGTGGCAGCAAACCAAAGGGCACCTGTCAACTGTCAACTGGAGACACAAAGACAGAGTCACATCAAATTCACAGCGGTCAAGGATGACCTGAAACTATTGAATTTCGGTCTTGGAACGGCATGAAGAAAGGCAACTAAATTGACATGATTGGCGTACAATTGTATATACAGCTACAATCAAGACAGTGACTTGCGCATGCTGTGAAGAAGACGTACCGAATCATCACTGGTATCAGTTGTCTTCTCTGGGTAGACGCCAGCTCGCAGCAGTGAAGCTTTCCAACTATCAACTTCCTCCTGGCTGTCAGCTGATAACTCCAGCTGTCTGTAATCCTTGTAAACATTTCTGTCAACAACAACACGCATCAGCAATAATGCAGCCTACTTCCACTTATCCTGTACAGAGTGACTTTGCGTCACAGCTAATATCCATGCAGTTTAGCTTGCCCAAGGGGAGGATGATCAGCTCTCAGCTAGTTGTACAGTAAGCAGATGCTGGGAATTTCCCCAGTCACTTTCATTTTCTAGGCATTTCCTCTCAGTTTTCTGTAAAAACCACTAGTACAGCTCTTGTCAGTGCAGTCATCAGCAGAGCACTCAGTTCAGAGAACAAACTATTGAGCATATGTATCCACAAAGACGTTTCACATCATCACCAGCTAACAGCTTATTACATTACTGTGTGTTAACATAAACTTCATCATTTCTTCACGTATTACACAATACATGAAGAATAACAGTTCAAATCACTTATCCCGGTAACCTGTGCAGTAACACCACAGAGCCACATATGGTCACATCAGTTTTGACACCAGACTGTCACTGTCTATTCACTTGTGACAATGGACCATCACTGTGTGTTGTCCAGGGTTGTAAATGAGACGTATGATGCCGAGACCGAGACGAGGTCGAGACGTCAGAGTCTCAAGACTGAGACGAGACTGGAGATGTTGGAGTGTCAAAACCGAGACAAGACTGAGACATTGGAGTGACAGTATCGAGACGATACCAAGACGTTCGAAAAACGCCTCGAGACCGTCTCAAGACTGAGACTACAACCCTGGTATTGTCTTCATCTTCTTCAACTTGCACCACTAGTGCACCAGGAGTACATGTAGCACCTAGTGACTGTTTTTCATCTTAGATGCCATAGAACTGTTCTTACTCACTTACTTACTACGAGAGCATAGCGTCTCTAGACGTCAACAGCTTCCAGAGTGGTCGATTCTGGCCCAGGTCAACTGCCTCAGTCCACGACAGCGTTTTATTGTATTTTTAAAATTGTTTGTCCATTGCACTGCATTGTATCTTTTTTAGCCTTCCGGCTACAGCTTTTAAATAAACTTGAGTTGAGTCAAGGTCGTTCTGCACCGTCTTCATCCAGGACGTTTGTGCTTGCCATTGCAAGTCTCTTCCAGTCCACAGAACTTAGTCAAGGAAGTCAAAATCTGTTCAGCATTTACACTGTCACCCATGCACGCAGTGTGCCCAAACAAGATTCGACACCATGCCCGGTTAACTTCGGAAAGACGAGATCGGTTGTTTGGTTGGTTGGTCTGGTGTCAAACTTCATCAATGGAGTTGGAGTGATACCAGTTGATGCCAAAAGGCACCATTTGACAAACAGCCTAGCATCAATGACAGACTGGAGCACACGATGAAATGACGTATGAACCTGTTGTTGATGCTGAACAGTGCAAACTGGACTCGACGTGACATGAAGCTGCTCTCCACGTCACGAACCTTCAACCCATCAAGAGACAACATGTACTTCTTCTCTTTTTCCTGAAACAAACAAATGAAAACACTCAACCAACTGTAACTGAACACATCACAGTTTGAATGCAACTTGTAAGTAAAAGTAAAGTAAAGTCCTTTCCCGAGCCTCAAGAGCCCATTGGGTGGGGCTGATCTCCGTTTATTAGCCCTCAGCCGGACACCAGTCGAAGTCGCAAGACCACGGATACAGGGCTAGTGCATCGCGTGGTATGCCCGTTTACTTCCCAGCTGTTTTTTTGCTGGTACTCATTAACCGACCCCAGAGGGATGGCACGCCACGCTGAGTTGGCATTGGTGCCCAGCAGCCACATGTAGGATTCGAACCCACCAACCTCACGGTCACAAGCCCGGCACCGTACCACTCGGCCACCATGCACTGCTTGTAAGTAGCAGCATGAAATGCTTCTAAAGAACCAGTTACACAGTAATCATAGGAACAACTTACACTCAACAGTCAATATTTTTTTGACTGATATTATGGCTTGCTAGGGTAGGGAGAGGGTTTGCCAGTGTCCTCTTTAATCTGAGAATGGTTCATCAATCAAATGTTTCTTCGGTGGTACAGCTGAGTTCATAAACACTTAATAATAACCTTTGCCAGCTGTGTGAAACCAGATTGGTGCTGATGCTGTAAAGAAACCTTACAAGCATGGTGTGCTCTTGGCTGTTTCTTCTGCTTTATCACTCAATATAATAAGTTAATACTGTGTGGATACATGATGAATCTGTCAATACAAGTATTGGTTAGTATTACCTCGTCGTCTTTGAACCACATCAGGTTCTCCGCCGTCAACACAAACCAGAACTCAGCTTTGCCACCTTTGAACATGCTGATGTTGTGCAGTGCCAACCAGCCTTTACGGATCACCTTAGAATCCACAACACCGTCACCATGTATTATTATTACTCAACTCGAAGGCTGATATCAAGCAACCTGTGAGTGTGTTGCAATCACAGCAGATCTTGATACAGCCAGCACATTCATCTAGTGAAACTTGCAACCATAACAGTTTCCACAGATAAACAGCAATGCACAAAGATCCCGTAATTCCTGACTGCTGCTTCTAACGCCATATGTTACAATTTCCACTTGAACAGCAACTGACATGAGTGATAAACCAACCTGATTACCAAGTTTCCTCTTGCTGGTGTTTTCTGAGCTCTGCTGGGCACTAAAATCCACACAAATCTCATGCAGACACAGAAAAATGTAACTCTAAATATGAACAAACCATATTTTTTCCCAGATAAGAGACTCACCCACTGTTTTTAACAATATATGCAAAAAAAAATTAATACTTAAGCCACATCTACTGAACGTGGTAACCTGAGTAACTAGTACATGGTAACTTCGTTGTCATGTGTGGGCCAAATGTATTACTGCAGCACTCACAGCATGTGAGGGTGACTGGTTAGACTGGATAGTAGCCACCTGAGTCTGTACGTTCATGTGAATACAGTGTAAGAGGCATGCAATTCACTATGACAGCACTTCTGCCAACTGATATTAACTACACTGTCTGCTGTCTGAGAGCAAGTGGAGGTGGGCACAATTGGACAGAGATACACTCCACGCTGATCTACACTCCATTTGAGCTGCATGGTAAACTGCATCATATAAATGAGCAGGATCAAGGCCACTGTCAATAAACAGCCATTGTTCCTTTGGCAAGAAACTCATAACCAAATCGCTCTAAAATATAGGCGGTTGCATACCAAATTTTGAAGAGAAAATAAGCTGATTATATTCCGAACAATACCGTATACCACCACCACAGCAAATTAAAAACTGTCATTCACACTAACACAAACACACATCAGCATCGTGTTCTGTACTCACTTGGCAAATCCAATAAAGTCCTCATGGTTAGTGTTCATGTAGGCCAGCTGGACGTCAACCAGCAAGATTAACTGGTCCTTTGCCTTCTGTTCACGTTCTCTGATACGTGTGTTGACGATACGTTCTGTTTCTTCTCGCAGCTGAGGAAAACGTGCCATCTGTTTACCAACATAGAACAACAGATGTGACATCAACAGCTCGACGTAAGACATGTTGAAATGATGTGAATACAGGACGAATGGCAGTACATCAGTTAAAGCGGCAGTGGTTACATTACTCAATCATAGGTGGTGGAGCCATATTCTGCTGCCACAAAATGAGCGACAGTCGTGGGTTGGTACCATGGAACATCAATGTAAAACACGGGCCTATAATAATAGGTACTAACTTACTAGTGAGACTGTATTCATAATAAAAGGCACATAATTTTGTTACTAAGCATGACATGCATATCTCAGTGCTTAAACTGCTGCCTTGTACAATACATCACACAATAAAGTCTATAAAGACAATGTCAGTCAATAATAGCACCAGCCATTAAATAAAGAATACTAGGCACAGGAGCCCTGTTTGGACATAGTAGAGCTCCCTCCCACTACAGGTGGCAGAGCCCAAGTCATAGAAGTGGGAGCTGGGCTCCAGCCCAATTTAACCCCTGCGCAGCTGTATGTTAACACAAATAGCACGGTGTGCAAGTTGACACAGCTGAGCCTCCTGCTACTCCATGATCTAACTGACATAGCTCGCCTTGCTTGCAATTATGTGTATGATCATTAAACAAACAACTAAAATTGTCACTTCAGGACTTCACTTGTGGTGTGGGGGTACGTATAGCCCTCGCCGTATCTCAAACCCATTCTCTCCTCCAGCAAAACCAAACCCTTTACAGTCTGACAAGCTACAAAGCTGTATGTTAAGCAAAACTGACGTTCTCTGTAAGTGAGCGTACGACGTTGGTCAACTCCATCACGACCATGTCAACACATTTCAATGACGGCTGCTTCAGCTTCTCAATTTGCTTCTTTACAATTGTCTCAAACGCCATGTCCGGCGTAAACAGACCGGTCCTGTCCAGCACACACAGACTCACGTGTCAGGTGTGTGACTGGAATGAAGTGAGTAGATTCTCAATGGCACATCAGCACAATTAGGGTATACAGTGCCATTCACGTTGGTTCACGCTAAAAAATATAATAGACAATACACAAACTAGACACAACCAAGAAAATGCAAACAATGCAAAACACAGCAAAACAAAACGACCCTGGTTTACTTGTGCTTTACAACACTCAGCCAGGAAACAAGGTGGGCTTATTCTACAATGCTCCCGAGCCCTCTGCAGTGACATAATGTATCAAAAGACAAGTTATCAGACATGCAGATTGTAGACAGCAAATTTTGCCAAGAAGAAAGAAAGACTAAATGCACATTACAAGCACAAAGTCATCATCACTAACCGGATGCCGTGAATATTCTTGATTGCATAAGTAATTTCTTTCCTCAGTTCCTTCTCATCAAACTCAATCTATTACACAAATATCAAGCAGTTTACTAGGTAAATTTTAAATAAATTAAAACCATTAGATTTCTTAATAATGCAAAACAAACACACCTGAATGTCAAATTCTGCTAGTATCAGTCATTTGGTGATGAAGTAGACTGTAAAATCTCATGTACATTGTACAATAAGCACAACTTTGATCTGAAGCTGTGGGTCTCAGAAAACAGTGTGTAATATACATGTGACCGATTTTTAAAACTACAGATGTGAAACACTTGCTAAATGTAGCGATGAGTACATTTCACACTGATAGATACATCAGCTGCTGCCACTGATTTGCCCGCCTCACATGAAAAGTTTAGCATCAACAGCAGTGGTGTGTATTACAACTTCATATTGAAATACACAGCTGACATAGTTCAAAATTACGGTCGCAAAACAGTTACTGCAGCAGCAGCATTTGTCTAAGTTTGCATGCAATAAAGCATAATACAAGAATAAACTTTTACCAGTAATTCTGACAATGTTTACCTTGACTAGTTCAAAAGGGAAGCGCTCATGAAATATGCGATTGATCTTTGCACCACCCGACAGTTCTTTGGTGCTGATCTCGGAACCTGCTCCTTCAATAGTCTTCTCCAGGTCTTGCCCAAAAGTTGTCACCATTCTGCAATAACGCCGTCTAAATGTTATTTCAGTGTACAACTATTTCAGGTGTTACTACTGTTGTCCCGGCAGAAGAAGCAGTGTGCAAGTGCATGAGTTACTCTATACAAGTCGATATGAGTGAACTTAAAAACTGACATGACATTTAACCAGTGATTCAGACCAACTCAATATGACATATCCTTCTACACCCACAAAGAAGTTCAGTTTAAGACTTATCTCTTAAACTAAAACCGAGTTATTATAGTTTAAAACCAATGTTAATCTGAACAGTTCAGCTGTAAAACCAAACTTAAGCAACACATTTCGATAGGCAACTTAACTAAAACTTGGTTTAAAATCGAATTCACATTATGTTTTTGCCTGACTTCATACTAGTGTCACGACAAATCTGCTAAATTAGTCGGCAGGATGACAGGAGTTTCCTGGGTGCTATAGCATGCACAAAAACTAAAGTCGCAATCTTTCAATAAAAAAGTTGCAATTAAGACTTAAATTAAGAATTAGTCCAAAACTAAACAACTAATTGTATTGTCGGATATTTTGTTAGCTGTAGTGGCAAATGAGGCTGTGAGCATTGGCGTGAGCTGGTTGATTTAACTCTTGATTTAACTTAATCTCAGTCAGATTAAGCTTTGGTTTAAACTACTAAAACTTAAGTTTAAGCAAAGGATAGTCACTCATTTGCTATTAACTGATCTTCTCACACAGCAAATGTCAGTTGTATGTCAGCGTGTCATCTTCTTTGTCATACTGCTAATTCTGTACTGTTCAATGTTCATACTCAATCAAAACAACATACTGCATCAGAGCCTTGGTTTTCCGTGTGGGATCATCCGGTCGGAAATTCCGATACTCATCGACGTCCTTCTCCATGGCGAGCAGTTGTGACTGCAGTTTGTTGCGGAGGTTGGGCAGCGTGTTGCGGATGTGGTTCGTCAGTTGCTGATTGAGAATTCGCTGAAGATACGGCGTTCCCATACGATCCACCAAATGTCTTCACCAACACAGCACAAGAATTATAATAATAACTTGAAAGACATTGTTTGTAAAGCACAAAATAAACAGTACTCAAACGTGCTACTATCACAGGCCGGTGTAAAATGTTTTCAGTTTATGTGAAAACATTACCGTTCTCCCATCGCTGACGACACTATGAACGGCCTCGTCTGCCACACAACTAACTTCACAGTGTCGGCAGAGAGTAGACGCCATCAACTGATGACTGCCAATGAAAGGATGCAGTCGTCAGCTAAGCAGGCCTACAATGGAGCACGACCGTTAAGATACTTGAACACAATCGTGGCCAGGTTGAACCGTATCCGACGATATCAAACAGGAAAGTAATGGGTTTCCAGGTATTCTCAATCTCTTGTGCATCTTTATGTAAAAAATTGTCATATTATGGCATAATTTTGCAAAGTTATTGTACCAACAAGAAGGGTGCAATTTTTTATGCCGCACAGTGTACAGGCTATGAGTGCACACACCTGACAAGACTAGCTACCTGTCACGATACACCTACATTAAGGAAAAACTAGTTGCTGTAATCTACAAATAAACTACAATAACACGTAAAATGCATGAAAATACACACATACCGGTATGATGGATGACTTAGAAAGAATTTCCTCTCAGCAGCCAAAGCAGACCGGATATCTTTGTGACCTTCAATGTCTTTCTGACTCCGATTAATCACACCAATATAACCTACAACAACGAAAATTATATCAGATAAAACTGCCGCACTAGCAACTGCCGACATCTCAGATTCCATTCCAGATTTTATCCCACCCATCTCCCCTTCCTGCCCTCCTGCAGTTATCAAATCTGCTTACAGCTAGTTACAGCAAAGTCATTGCGTTAAACTGTTAACAATGACACTGGAGGCTTGTGTTAACAAGGATACAGAATACAATTGTGCTGTAGCCTTCATAAAATACTAATATTGTAAAACACTGTTGTATTCAGCCACACACACACACCTCTTCGGAGCGGCAAAATTCTGTTTTCTAATATGTCCCGTGCATCAGTGCCTTCGTCCATCAGATCCAACTTTGTGATGACGCCAATCGTGCGTAATGCTACACAAATGCAAACCGAACACAACCAACAATTCATAAGGCCAGCAATTACACACGACCATGAGTTTCATGACGTTTCATGCCAATATGTCAGTGTACTGTAATTCTTCCTAGTGTACATACAGTAATGGTTTTAAACCACTGTTACATGACTGTGACTTTAAGATATGTTGGTATTACTACTGAATTTGACTACATATAAACATACACAGTTGACCTGCGACATCTGATTTCAACAGTCTGGATATCTCTAAGGGAAAAGGTGATTTCACAGGTCAGGTCAACAATGTTTTTTGTTTTTTCACCAATGGCCGTCTATCGTGAAGTAACAATTGTCGTTCATGCTGCACTAGCTTTTATGGCAATGAGCTATGTCAAGACAGTCAATTTGCACAGTAGGAAAAGTGTGATGAGAACATGAAATTTAACACTGTTCATGTTCGTTCGGAGCAGATATCGAAGCGCTTTGTATACATGATCTGTATGAACTCACTGATGCCCCTTCTGACATCATCAATGCCTAGCCCATAATGGCACCACTTCCCCCAGATTTGGGGAAAATTAGCATGCCAAGCATTGGCCACATTGTAAAGTTTCCCTACCTTCTTGTATAACAAATAAGCAAAATGTGATGTGACAGCTATTAATCCTTGGTTTCATACATCATGCTGGACAACGGCTACACATCGTGTTCATGCATCAACACCTACTGCCTTATTCAGTGTTATCAGCCAATACCAGAACAGTGTCATAGACTCATAACCAGTGGTTAAATACAGCCGGAACGGGCCGGAATGGCGTTCCGCCACCTGTGTCTGGAATTCCACCACCTGAAATTGCCGTTCCACCACCTAATGTTGTCGTTCCGCCACCTGGTAATAAACGTTCCGTCACCATTTGGGGAAAAATCATTAAAATTGTTGCCACCAGAGGACAGATTTTAAGGCTTAAAACCGCTTAAATGCACTAAATACTATTTCAGCTTGGGCTCTGCCCCAGACCCCACTAGGGGAGATAACAACGCTCATTCAGAACCCCTAGCTTGAAGGTGGCCGGCCTACTTCTAAGGGGAGGGGGGGAAGAGAAAAGGAGGGGAGAGGATTGAGGAAGGGAAGGAAGGGCAAAGGGAGAAATGCAGCGTTCCACCACCTACTTTTGAGTAATTTAACCACTGCTCATAACTGTGATAAGGTTTGTATGTAAAATGTGTAATATCACAGACAATAGAATTCACATAAAAGACTAACAACATATGGGTTAAATACCTTGAGGATCAACTTCTTTGGCTATCTTAAGTGCATCGGAGTTTGCCAGATCGGAATTGGCCGGCGAGATTGCTAGTATCAAACAGTTTTCTTTGCTGATAAACTCCAGAAGCATATTGCGGATCTGTATTTCGATGTCTGATGGCTGGTCACCGACAGGGACCTTGGTCATGCCCGGCAGGTCGATCAGTGTCAGGTTTAGCACTAGACACAACAAAGGATCAGAAGGAGAAACATTAGTGCAATATTACGTTATGTTTTCAAGCTGTTTTTGAGACACAAGTCATGCTATCAGGGTAAACTGAACTCCAATCAATGACAGTAGTTTCCAATGAATAAATGACGGAGTGAAATATGACTGAAACAATGACAATGAAAAGAAAACAAAACAGTTCAACAACTAATGGGCAGAAATGGCTCAGAATTAGTAAAGTATCACTAACCAAATTTATGTTTTAGTTCCCGTGGATCAATATGACGAAGAATGGTAACCTACACAGCCTGGTTATACACTGTGTCTCAAAAAATGCATCAACTTTGAAACGGTATAGCTCAAAATTGTAAGGATCAATTTTGATGAAATTTGGCAGAAATATTTAAAAGACTCTAGAATAGAGTTTGCATGTTTCAGTCTCCATGTAGGTTTGCTTTTTATCAACCAGTGTGATTTAGGTTGCAAAATACTTTCAGTTTCAGTTTTGTTTTTCACTGTTTTTTTTCGTTTCAGTTTCAGTTTCCTGTATTTTTTAGTTGCAGTTTCCATTTCCGCTATAGTTAAACCACTAACATTTTATTCCAACTACAGTTGTTAATACAGTTGAATTGAGTATTCGCTATCACTGAATGCTTAGGTAACTAAGAATGTCACAATCACAATCGAACAGGAACCGGAAATTGACGGTCTGTCTAATGTTCGGTCTAATGTTTGGTAATGGTATGTTTTATTCGTGCATTGCAAACTTTTGCTCCACAAAGAATTACCGTATATACTCGCGTATAAGTCTCAAAATTTACGACAAAATCTTGACCTAAAAGTTCAGGGGGCGACTTATACGCGGGTCATAAAATAACGATTTTTTCCAACCGACGAAATACGCAGTTGCCGACGTGTAGTGCTACGTTACAGCGTCCTATTGTGTGACGTCGTGCCTCTGGGGCGAGGCACCCGTCATCGTCGTCGTGTGGCGACGGCAGCTTGCATTATCGTTTTGGTAATTGACTATAATAAGCAACGCTGAAGGCGCAAGTATCGCCACGAAACCATAGGCTCGCACCTGTCTGTCCACTGATGTGCTTGATTACTCAGTTCAAATACAATATTAGTACGATGACTGCCTGACCTGCCATCACTGATAAGTGGGTCTCCGTCTCCTACAACAATGATGTCACGCATTTTTTTCGGAAACGCCTCTGGTATCTCCTTCCCGTCGTTCACTGTTGGTTTACCGTAGCTTACTTAAGTCGCGCTCTATACGACTCATACCATGGTCTCAGTTATGCATCAGTGGTCACGTTGACGCCACTGCCCTCCTCCCCGCAGCACGGAGAGTGGCCTTGACATTGGTCACCCATCGCGACGACGCTGTAGATGGTGGACCATGCACACAATCTTTCAATAATAGGGCTCTGTTGAGTTTATCGTTAGTGAAGGTTGCATCTAGTACAAGTACTCAAAAACCACCTACGACTTATACGCAGGTCAATGATTTTGGACCACATACGAACTCGATTTTTAGGGGGCGACTTATATGCCTACAAGTGTGCACCAAGACGAGGGATGGTGAGCTGCCTTCACAGGAGTGGAGACGCGCCTGTGGTTGACCATCAACCACCTGGACCCACCAGATGTGCCGCTACACGGATGTAACAGCGACTGAGGCCCTGCTGCTAGCGGAGGACCGACCGTTCTGGCAAATGATCGCAATGGCAAGAGGCTTTGGCTGAACGCTTTGCGTCACGACGATGATGATGATGACTTAGATGTGAGAGCGACTTATACGCGAGTATATAGAATATTATAGGCCTAAGTACATAGTGCTGCCGTATCAAGTTACATGACGTGAAATGGAAATACAATGGAAACAAAAACGGACATATCCAAATTTATCAGTTTCCGTTTCAAATTTTGCCTTTTCAGTTTTGTTTCTGTTTTTTTTAAGTAATTTTTGTTCCGTTTTCGTTTCCGTTAACGGAATCAAAATTTTTCCGTTAACACATATTCCGTTTCCGTTTCTGTTAACGTAAATCACACTGTTATCAACTTTTCTTCTTTCAGACCGGACACCGAAAATAACACGAATTTTGAAGCTGTATCAAGCAAACACGGCAACTTTGATGCCATTCAGTAAAGAAGGCACAATTTTGATTTAAAAAATCCATATGAATGTAAAGGTTACAATGCTCGACAGTTTATAACACAGTTTCCGGATAAAGGTTGGACGAAGAACAGCATTAATGGTGAAGTCAAGAAAGTTTGGAACAGTCGACGTGTTAACAAGGCAGAATGACGCGTAATTTTCGTCAATTTCGGTGATGCAATTTAGGACAAATGTTAATTAAGTAAAACTGCATTAGCAGTAATTGATTGATTAGTGTATTATGTTTAAATGTCTGCAGATCATGTGTGCCAAATATTATGAGCTTAGGTGCATGTTTAAAAAAAAATTTCACCTCGTTAATGTTGGTGCGTGCTTATAGCGTCAAAATTGGCGTTATTTTCGGAGCATGACTGTTATCTCAAAGCCTGCGATCCAACTCCTGCAAACTGTACTGCACTGTTATGTTACTGATATTCATGCTATCAATGATGTGAAAGTTACTGCAGGGCAGGAAGTGGTTGTCCTGTGACAGCCATACTTGCCAAGCTAATCTCAGGCACCTTTCTGATGAAAATGTGAGGCTGAAAAATACAACTTATAATGTCTGTCCATCCCCAGACTCCACCCTCAGTGTGGCGGGGAGGGTATCACTCTCCACACATTCAAGTAACTCTCCCCTGCTACATTCTGACAATTCAAACTTCTAAACTGGCTAAAAGGATAAATCCTTCTTCTTTACTCTGTGGCATGTGGTTTAGTTCCAATTCAAAGCAAGGCAAACTGCTAATTAATGATTTTAAACTACTTTGTTGTTTTCAACACTCATTAATTATGATCAGACCTATTCAATGCTGCTGCTGGTGTCTCACCATGGCATCATCACACACTGTGCCAGCATGAGGCACGCCTCGACACTGGTTGTCAGGCGTCATTACCTCGTTGTGCCTCGACACAGTCTGGGCAAGTATAAGTGTCTGGCATTTGCTGTTGCCAGTCCAACTGCCTGGATCTCACTGAGCGATGATCTGTGTGATACGACACTTAGCAATGACAGTTTCAGATGTCTGCTTAAAACTTGGTTGTTTTCAGAGTGAGAGAGAGAGAGAGAGAGAGAGAGTAGATTCTTAACGACACATCAGCACATTCTAGGCTATACAGTGTTTTCAGAGTACTAGTACATAGAGCGCACTTTATGCCCTATATCAATTCATGACTTACTTACATACTTACTCAGAAGAACAACAGAGCATCAACAGCTGGTAATAAAAACAACAAACCATGTGGCGAGTATACTCGGAGATTGATCGGAATATTGGAAATTCCTTTGTTTTGACCAGTAACACGATCGGTATCATCTTCAATCTCCTTTCTTACAAGTTCAAAGTCAGTAAAAATGCGACCCTTGCAGTGCAGAAACTCAGCATATTCTAAGCACAATATACAGCAACAAATGACATGCTTTAGCTTAACAAGCTTTACATATAAACTACACTGTTGGTGAATGGAGAACCATGGTGCTTCCAACCTCGTGTGATTTCCTTGCAAAATAATATTATTATTTCAAGCATACCATTCACTGTAAAATATCAAACAGAAACATATATGGATGGTTACTAATTTATTTGCTCAGTTATGTTTACATTCGTTTAATCATTTACTTGGTAAAAACTCAGTAAAACATGTACGCCATTTCAGAGACTCTCCACACACTATAGACATGATGTATGTCAAACTGTTATACCCAGCTGTGGTGAACTTGTTGCCAAAGGTTGTATGACAATGCATACAACAGTACAGTCTGACTCTGGACATCCTCGTCAGCCAGGTGTTTAGTGCTTACTACAGTGCTGTACGACAATATGATAGTGGCACTGCTGTGTCTCACGTCATCTATGGTGACTTCGACATCCACGTCGACAAAGTTAAACACATCAACATTGTTCGTCTTCGTCATCTGCTGCAGTTGTTTTGCTTGACTCTCTGCCGGACAGTTATGTGTGATAGGTCCGTCATTTTTGACAGTTTTAAGCACCAATTAATGACGCTCTTTTTTTGTACCTTCGCATCTAGCACACTGAAGTTTTACAATGATGTGCTCGACAAAACAATTTAACTTACTTACCCTAGTACCTGCCAACTTACATACGTATGTTTATTTACTTACTGACTTAATTACTGAACACATAACTCTTACAATACAGCACAACAATATTCTGCAGTAGGCTTCCACAATCTAAATACGTCAATAAAAATTAGGAGTGTCATGGTATATGTAAGATGGTACGACTCAAAGTTAAATTCGACTCAAAGTTGAGATTCGACTCAAACACAAATGGCCAATTCACAAAGCCCTACTAAAAATATGTATTATGCTAACAGTTTTGTCAGACACTAGACAAAGGTAACACATGCTAAAGGAACTTTTTGTGCTTACCACGTTCACTAAAATTATTAAGCACCAAATAATCAGAGTTTAAGTACTTCCTTGGTTGGTTACCATGATCATGCCAGCACAAGCTTGCACTGGACTATTAAAGAAATACCAAAAACTTTTAGAAGTTTTTCAATCAAACAGTAAAATACATTTTTATGTCAATAAAAAATTACTCATATCAGCGTTCTCCATGTTTCTTAACATAAATCTTGCAAAAATACAAATATTCTTCTTAAGACTTAACCAATGAATGCTGCAATTTCCTATAGTGAAAAATCCATGCTATCACCTTGTTTTGCGTTGATAAGCTGCAACACAAGAGGTCGACGAGTTACAATGCCAGATCCTCGCGGCAAAAAGTCTCTGTTTACACAACACAGTAGGAATGTTAAACGATTATCGATTATTCGATTATCGATTTAAATGTTCGTTTTCATTTTCGGTAGTCGCAAAATCGATTATCGAAATTTTGTGTTAATTTTTTTTGCTAATATGCAAACCTACTTTTTCGCAAGTTTCAAGTCTTTCGCCAATATTTTCCAGTATAAACAATAGAACAGGAAGTACTAACATGTATAAATGTAAACACTACTTACCGAAAGTGACCAACGGCAAGTAATTGAATCCGGACGTAGGCATCTTCGGAGTACGCTGTTTTAGCAATGCAAGCGTTCTCCGTATGCGGCGAACTCGGCCACAGTTCAGCAAGCACCCCGCAAGTTAATTACTGTAGGTAAACGCTATTTACACCGACGTTGATGGACTCGAGTAATC
>Ga0056114_1000310_pt1 | contig 15553 bp, 10 predicted proteins | sample WorMetHERISLAND1_FD_77005 | JGI IMG/M metagenome (GOLD analysis project Ga0056114, IMG submission 77005) | Marine gutless worms symbiont microbial communities from Max Planck institute for Marine Microbiology, Germany - Olavius loisae HERON... ...
ATCACAATTCACCAACGTTACAGACAGACAGACAGACAGACAGACAGACAGACAGACAGACAGACGACATGCGATCGCAATACCGCGCTTTGCACTAAAGTGCATCGCGCGGTAAAAACGACGACGCCACTCCGGCATAATCGTCCTGGCGCCGTCGCAGCAGCAGCAGCAGCAGCAGCGACAGGGGCGTAAATTGCAAATCAAAATGCCTATCTCTTGGTCCATTACTTCGCATCCCAGACGTTTAATCGTGTATCACAAACGCTGGTGGAAAATTAGGTATAAACTACAACTGGTAGCATGCTGTATTTTGTTCTGAGAAGCGCTGGCCCACTTGTTCAAACGAATGCAGCTTAATCGTTAATAGAGTTAAGTAAACGAGTCCGTTGAAAAATTCATCAGTATATTTAGCGTACACTGAAAAGCGGCTTGCTGAGTGCTGACTATATGCCCCTGACAGAACGAAGACGACATCATGAATCTACGGCTGCAGCTATAGTCAAAGAGCCTCTGAGAGATAGGTCAGTACCAAGTCGTGGAGACAATGGCATTGCACTAGCTACCATCTATCATGAATGCGCTTTCAATCGGTTCGTGAGCTATAATACTGTAATGCTACAATTTCTACAAACATTCCCATATTAAAATTCGTAGTAGCAATGCGTTATTCCTGCATAACTTCGATCACTTCGCCTCTTATTTACTCAGAACGGTATATTTGTGTACTAGAACTACGCGATGTACCGGTATAGTGTTGATTAGCGGATGTAACAGTCTGCGTTAGTGCAACTGCAAGTTCAATTAATACCGGAGTAATTAAGGCCAACAAAGTGCTATAGCATAAACATAAAAGAATGCAAAGCATCTCTAAATTCAGTTTCATGGACACGAAACGGAAAATGCAAAATAAGCGGAGTTGTACAGAAAACACATAAAAGTGGGCGTGGAGAGAATTGTGTCCACAAAATCTATTCTTTTATTTTCACTTATATCACGACCCACTTCCAGACTCCTATCTTTTGCATTGTGTCTAAAGTGGATAAACGGTATATATAACACTCCAGACACTGGCTGTCTGGAGTGCTATAGACCGCACGCTTCAGTGAACACGACCACGCCGAAAATCGATCGCAAGCACATCCATTATAGAAACATGCTGGACATATGGACACGATATATGACGTGAAAATATGAAATAAACCACCGCGCAATTTACTCAACAAAACACGCAATGTCTTTATTAACGGCAAACAAGTTAAAACTGACAAAATAACGCAAATAATTCCGTGATTTCCACGATTTTACGTCACAACAACTACCGGCAACTCACAGCGTTACTACAGCCCACATGCACGGTGACAACGCCTACCAACGGAGGTTTCAGGCTGCGGCCAACTAGCTGGCGGCCATAACGTGGGTCGTGGATATAAGTGCGTTTCAAAAAAGTCTGGAGTGTATTATACTCGGTACACTCCAGACGATGTTGAAACCTACTCATACATGTAAATGGTTTTCACTATCCAGTTGTGATCGGTCACCCACAGCGTCATCGCACTGAACACAAAAATTAGATATTCATCATTTTCGATATTTATCTTATCTCCTTTCAGTTTTTACCCGAGCGATGTTATCAACCAGCGCGGTATTTGCCGTAGAAAGTCTGTCTCACTTGCCGTCCTTGCGTCCCTCCGTCCGTCCGTCTGGCCGTCATGAACCGGTATTGTATCAGAACTGCTTAACTTACCGTGAAAATTCTTTTACCGCTTATCAGCCCCAACATTATGTGACTAGTCCGTACTAAGAAATTCCGACGGGATCGCCCCTAACGCGGTCAACGAAAAGTGAGGTACAGTTTGAGCATTTCCTCAGCTACATGCCTTGTTCAACTAAGGTGTGATTAATAACGTCGACAATTGTCTGTTGATCTTGCTAGCCGTCACCTGCGATCAACAGCGCAGCGCCGTCGGAGCTGTGATACACATTGCTGTGCGTCCGTCGCATTAAGCGTTCGCCACCGTCCGTCCTACACCGCAATTCCACATACGAGCAGATCCAAAATATTTCCCTGCGCTTTCAGTATGCTATCTCGTTATAGCGGATAGTGGCAGATAGTGCATGTCATCTCAGCCGCATAACTTCTTTCTAGCGCACGTAACGCATTACACATCGAAGACTGGCTGTTGTTAGTAAAACCGCGCGACGCTTGCGACACTTGAGCTTTCTCCTGTACATATTTTGTTACACGTACAGTACTTATGGTATTGTTTCTGTGGATTTATTTTTGAATTTGCCGGCTACTCTGGTATTCGATCATCAACCACAGACTTATTGTTTTCAACAGCAGTACGAGACGTTCCACGCATCATTGTAATGAGTAAGACAAGAACGCGACGATACGGTGCAGTTGTGATGAATGATGCGCAATCTCGCTAAGCATGACTGTGATGATGTATCGTCAATCGACCACGCCCGACTGACTGTCTGCCCGGCTACAGAGCAGCTGCTGCAGCCTCAGCATCCACGCGATGATGATTACAAGCAACGAATATTTCCATCGTGCTGATTCTAGCATCTCTCTACTGTGCTCCGGAATAATTAGCGGCTCATGAAGCCTATATATCATACGTAAGCTGGCACGGTGGCAGGTCTTCCATTCCTTGTCCACTAACTACGGAGAGGCACCCGGTACAAGTGATATAACCGCTCTGCGTCCAGTCCACCACTTTCTGTAACCATTTTTGATGCTAAGGCAGTGGCGTGGCTTAGCGGTAACGCGTCAACGTTAGATCAACGTAGTTACTCTACGTCGGGCCAGGTTAGTACGTGGATGGGCGACACCTGGATCACCCATCCAGGTACAAAGGGTGACCGTTTGCGGACGGGTAAGCACGGGTCGTATGTAGCGCGCCACCTAGGTCGACGCAGCCTTCTACCTTTTGTGTGACGGTAAAATGAGTATTTGGGCTGAGTAATAACTAGAAATACGTTCTATGGAACGAGGAATCTGTCACATTGCTGTGCTGCATTTTGTAATTAACGTTTTTTTTCTTTGACATTTAAAAACCGTTGTTGTCAACAAGGGTGGTTTCATATAGGTGGTTCATTGTAACCAACCCTCTATCTCGCATCGTTACTGAGATATTCCGCGTCATCTGTCATATAAGCATATATTTATTGTAAATGAAAACTGGATACTAATGCAATGGACACTAGGGAGTTTTGGGGATCATAGGATGCCATTTTTCAGTAACGCACCTCTAGCGGCTGCCAAGAGGCGTCGTGTAAGGTATTAACCGCCAAAATCGGTTAACGGTTGTCGATACTGCAGTGTTTGGACCGTCCCATTGAACATGTATTACAAGTGGTAAAAATGGGAGAAAATAGGGGTAAAATAGAGGAAGACAAAGACATCATCGGATTTTCACCCCTAACGAACTCGATCTTAATTTTCCGGCCCCAAACGACTGTGCAAATTTTCATTAAATTCGATTCAAAATTGCGACCACGGGAGCGATGACAGAGAGACGCCAGCGATCCAATAATCTGTGACATGCTATGCTATAGCAACGGGACAAATAATAATAAATGGCAACGGTTAATGTAGATGGTAGCAGCGTACGGGCGGACTCACAGCCCAAGTCGGTTGGCATGGTCTGCGAGTTGGCGACCGCTTGGTACACGATCAGTCTGCATTCATCGAATGAACCGAGTGAACTCTCGCAAGTCGCAATGACCTTGCCATTATGACAGCACTGTGATTATTGGCATTATTATGATTATTATTATTAGCATAAAGACTGTGAACGAGCAGGGCTGTCGCTTCTCAGGAATGAATGCAGGAATATCGCTTACGCAGTTGAGCAGACGTGCACAGTGGCATGTTGTCGGCGTATACACGTGTACACGCTCTCGATGGATTTACGGTATCGGTCGACAGCGCTGCGCTGTAGGACGATCGCACAACCATGGACCGATGGCGTTTACTAGCACGTGAAGATGATGATGATGACTGAGTCGAAAGATTATGTTCGCCCGCTCTTACAGCTAGAAACAGTCACGAGCGTGCTAGTGATACGCTCTGATAACGTGAGCACTGAGCACATTCTTCTTCGACGCTATAAAGTCTGACGCCCTCGCGATACTGCACTGGCTGCGTCTGCCAGAACGGGTCAACTTTAAACTGGCGCTCATGGCATACCGAGTGTTGGCATACCGTTGTTAACGGTATGGCTCCATCGTATCTGAACCAACTCGTTCCGGTATGAAGCCTGCCAGGTCGTCGCCGTCTGCGGTCGTCGTTCACGCTGCAGCTGCATATCACGCAGTACCGTCTGTCAACAGCCGGCCATCGTTCGTTTCTTGTCGCAGCCTCCATTTTCTGGAACACTCTGCCAGACGACGTGCAGTCTGCACCGTCTGTCTCTTCCTTCCAACAGCTAAAGACATTCCTGTTTCACCAGTCATTTCCGGACATCATAGTTTAAATTTTCGTGGACATTGCAACAGTTCAGGCTGTTTTAGTTACTTAAAAATCCTGATTGACACTGACATTGAATTCATCATTCATGAAGTACGTTCAGCGTTCTGATGTCTTAAAGCGCAGCGTGATCGTTAGCGCAGCTCTGTATACATAGCGCCATCAGTAGATTGTGCACTACAGCCGTTCATCGTCTATCAATCAGTGCTGAAGACCGAGTTTGTGACTGTTGATCGCGCAGCGCGATCGCTTGATAGTGGCGCTGACGAGCGATCGTCTAGGAGCGCAACACGATCGACTGATCGTCCGATAGCGCAAACCCGTCGATAGCGCGTAACACATACATGGTTACAGTCGAAAGAAATACTGCCCCTTTTTCTTGTTTGAATACGTTTCCTCCCTCTTCTGGTGGTGATTACAACAAGCTAGTGACAAAATAAAGGTAAGTACCAATACGTTGCTCTTCCTGCCATGGCCTTTAGCTGTTGTCACACTTAACTGACATTTTTTCGATTTATCGTTGAATTATATAGGAAAACTTCAAAAAGGGGTCTTGAAACATTTCAAAAATTCACGTAATTTATAAAACTTTTAAACGTGAAAATTTCATCACGTATCTCTAACTGTTTCTGACCGATTTAACAAAAAAGGAAATAGTTTAGATTGTGGCCAATTTAATTACTCCTTGCGCATTATTCCCGTGTTCCTACAGAGCTTCTCTCAGTTTCGTGAAAGTGGATTCGATAACCCATTTCAGAGATATATTCATTCGAAATTTTTGAAGATGGCGTGGATTTGGTTTAACCGGAAGTAGATCCATTTGATCCGCCGACCAAAAATCCTCACTTTGGAACCAAATATGAAGTGGATCGGATTACTCGTTGCGCAGATATGGCCGATTTTTCATCGCGCATGCGCATTTCCGCCATATTTCTACTTCCGACAGAAGTTCTGATGACGGATTCCGAATCGCACACCCCCAATAGTGACTATGGCTCTACCTGGCATAGTTTTCAACATATGGGCATGGGACAGACAGACAGACAGACACCAGACACCAGACACCAGACGAATGACTCCACTGTTTAAGGTGTCCCCCCACCTGTTATTACAGGCGGGTCATCTAATAACAATATTGATCACTGGACCGGATTCAATGCGATAGCGACATTAAAATACACACAACATTTGCAACATTTGCTATTGTCGTGTGTAAACAACGCTATATTGCAATGCAATAATACAAGTCTGTTGTTGAACGCAGATTCAGATTCAGTTCACTCTGCAGACAGACCATTGTCTGCGTGCGGACAATAATTGTACCGTAATGCACGCAACAATGAAAATTTATAGCCGCTTTCTGAGACTAAACTGTAACTAATGCACGCCAATCTCGATGTAGGCTACATTAAATGCTGGGTGGGTCGTATCCACATTCGTATTCAAAACCAGCGCGCGCATGCGCACATAATAATGCATGTCGCTTTATGTCGACTCGACCATGGAATCCTATAGTCTATAGCTGCTATATATATATATGTGCACGGAATAACGACGTTCTGTGCCGGTGAACGTGGCCGCTCATCGACTATGATTTAGGTCATGCGCCAATATCACGGTGGCGGGCCGGTTGCTGACGCTGGCGCCGCTAAATCACGACAAATCCCGGCATCTGGAGATAGACAAGTCGAGCGCGACCAAGTATCGGGGCAGCGTCGCGCGGCAAGCGACTCACTTCAATTCGACCGCATGACCCACTTCATCTCCCGTCTCCCTCCGTCATCTGCGTCGACTGTTTTCGCAGGCGTCAATCTGAAGCTCTCCTTTGGATTGCATGTATACAATGCTGTTTGCGTGCGTAAGTATGCGGAGTGCTTCACGGTTTGGTTAGTGCAACGCACGCAAGACAGAGCAAATACATTGTGTAGTTGTTCCGGACGTAGCGGAAATGACCCGGTGATCTCTCACTCGTTTCACGACGGAGCAGAAAGTCGTTATGTTGAGACGTCACATAAATGTTCATTACGTCAGCGGCGGGGCCCGTGTAGCAGTTTACCAATTCTCGCGATGAGGATATGTAAGTATGTAGCAAGATCGGTTAAAGTGTACAATAATGATGAAAAGTCACTTCACCGATACTGCAAAAGTCAGGGAAATGAACATCCGAAGAGGTTGATGTTCGAGCAGTCGCAAAAAAAACTAGCGGAGATGCTGCGGACGTGACATGGCGCGACAATCGGCAAAACCTTGCAAATACCATCAGCGTTGACTGACCAGAAAAGCTCGATCACCCACAGCCGACAACCGTGCACGCGGCAGCTAGGCAAATGGCTACGTCGGCCTTGATCTAATCCCGAGGTCTGTAGGCTGGTGTTCATCGACCGTGCACGTATGTCGCTAATGTTTCACCACGACCTTGTAAACAGCATGCATTCAAATTCGGACTGTTTCCAGACCAGAGATCAGGAACAATTAATTGATATGTCGTATAAGCCACAAGAGCAATCGTTTTAATAGTGCCATGCACGCAGTCTTTCTCAGATTTCCCGGAAAACAAATACTGTCTGCTACTGAGCAACACTGAGCATCTGTGATACGTCATTTAATAATTAATTTTGCAGGTGTTCATATATGTTGCAAATATAACGACAGCACAAGCAGTGAATTGTGAGACGATGTAGGCCTAGGTGCATTAAATCACAGTTCGTACGCTACTAGATTCGGTGTTTGAGACGCAGACCCACTCACACGCGACATCCAATTATTGTTTGAGATTACACAGCTTCTGCTCTCACTTAACTATACTCAACTGCTAGACCGACACCGAATTACTTAGTGACAACACATACATCTATACAGTCTTTTAGACTTCTACTCTTGTACGTCGGTCCGTCAATCTCCAGTCCGCCATTTTGCTATCGTGTTTCATTGTTGGTTGTGTATGTACGTATCTATGTTTATTTCATATAGCCAAATCGGCTAAATAGCACAAGCATACAGTTGAACAAAATACAACGCAAGAATGCACAGGTATAGAGTCACAAATTAGACAATACTAAAAATCTAGCTAGTCTGATAGTTACTAATAGCGAATGAAATAAACGACTGGTACTTTTTTGTCCTATTGCTGGTACGAGGATAATTAGAAGGCGCCTTCAATCGTGAGAGGGGTTCAGTGTCACGTGGAGGTGGGACTAGATGATGTAGGCACGAAGTTGGTTGGGTAGCCACGAGTAGGACTGTGAATAATATTGATAGTTCGTTTCTGTTCGTTTCTGGCTTCTATCTGATCGCTCTGAGGGTTCGTGAGTAAATGATGCCAAACTATAGTCGAGTGTCTGTCGGTGGTTCTGTGGTTTTATCTGTCTGTCCAGAGTTTTATTCGAAATGCTTCTTCTCCGGCAGTTCTTGTCGAAACAAGATGATATTTTAAAACAATGTTCTCCTATGTTATGTGTCGAAGTTTCCGCCTTTGCAGTTTGTATAACACGCTGAGTGAGTGACTGAGTGAGCAGATTCGTAACGGCACATCAGCACAAATAGGCTATACAGTGCCATTCACGTCGGTATACACTGGGAAATACGGACAGAAGACAAATCAAAAGCAGAAATTACTAAAACCAAGAAAGCTGTGCTATCGCAAAGATGACTGCGCGATGCGCGCTATATAAGTGGATCGAATGAGCCGTTGCGGAGATATGGCCATTCGCGTATTGCAAACAACACAAAGCAGCAAAACAAAAACTACCCTGGTTGACACTCGGCCAGGAAACTAGGTGCGCTTATTCTACAATGCTCCCGAGCTCAAGCGTGGCTGTAGCACCGTAGCACGCAAGGCTCGCCTGCACCGGCAGCGTTAAATAAGCAGCGTATGACAGGGTATCGATCTCTGGGACGGGTCGTCCGATTGACTTCGTGCTTGATTCTGTAGGTGCCTATTGTCAGTAGCGACCTAACCACATCGTCTACCGGCTTCAATCAATCAATCAATCAATCATATTTTAACGTGGCCTAAGCAACAAACAGCTACTATAGGCCTAAAGACGCCAGAGTAAATGTATGGGAGAAACAGTTGGTGATAGTCCAGGGTATGAATAACGAAATAAGTGCATTTTCGGTCTCTGCTTAAATGTGAACAGCGACGGTGAGGAGGTAACGTCCGACGGTAAGTCGTTCCACATACGAGCATCAGTGACAGGGAAGGTGCGGCGACTGACAGTAGAAAGTCTGACAGCAGGAACGAACAGACTGTCTGTGACTGAGGACCGGAGTCTGTGCGGAGAAGGGATGTCGGCAGTGTACGTCAACTGTCGTAGGTAAAAGCGACAAGCGACTGGAAGATGGTCGCCGAGACGAGATGACGGATGCTACGTAATTGACGCAGTGCAGCGAAACAGCAACACACTGTCTGCGGTAAAAAAAAACTATTGAACGTTGTGATTTTGCAATGAATTTTCGCATTTTTAAAAAGTCTACCGTGATTTTGTCAAATTTCAACTATGATTTTCTTACAGTCCTAAAAAAGCAAGGTAACAAAAAGGTTTCCGATGAGTCGCATAATGAAGGCTTTCTGTCTCTCTAATGAAAGCAGATTTTACAGCCGCTGAAACATATGGTAATTAGTTTGGGATTGCATAATATTACGTAACCAGACAGCAGCTACGGTTTATATAAAATAATAAATGCAGTTCTGGTTACGTAATGTGACAAAAATGATAGGCGACTACACTCGCTTTCTATGTAATTACAGAACAGTAAATGGCGCGATTCCTGTTGTTGCGGATACTTTCTTCGTTGTTTTGAAAACGTTTATTTATGACTTTATGCGTTTATATACGTGAATGTTTCAGTTTGCAACACTTGTCAAAATCTTAGATAAGCTGCCCGGACGTCACGGACCGCACGGTAAAAGAGAACAGTAAACCCAGACATTAGCATAAACTAGTTAGTCTCGAATCTTGAGTAAATACCTAAATATCAATAATACGACTAACGTACGGCATACATGATCTACCGATAGTGGGTGGTCGTATATACGCATTAAGTGTGCATGCCAACTGGCGATCAATACATCGTTTAATTGCAGAGCGTGGTATATAATGTTGGCAAATGTATCAGTGACCATCGTCGGCACTAATGGTTAATGTTTAATATCATCTGTCTGTCTGACTGACTGATTGGTTCAACGATTAATCAATTTATTTGATAGAAAGCAGATAAACGGGGGAAGTTTTGTCTTCAATGTCATGCGCGTAATGCGTAATAAACCGTAGCTACAATAATAGATAATTCAATCTAATAAAAAAAATAAAATGAATATCTCTCTGTAGCCTAATTTTTTGGGTCCAGTGACAGTTTTGTTTGCGCTCGTATATAATAGTACCTGCCTCATCTTCTGTAAATCAATAAACGCATAAAACGTAGTTTATCAGTAAAGTGAGTACAGTTAACGGCATAATGACACACCAAAAACAGCAAAAATAAAAAATGGTAATAACACTTTTGCAGCATATGGCTGCGAAGCTATTATCACCATATTTTTATTTTTGTTGTTTTCGATGTGTCATTATGCCGTTGATTGGTGTGACCAGCTACGTTTTTGCATTTATATTTGTTGTTTCATTGACGGACAAGGTTAGTTAGTAAACAGGCGCGTGGTCACACAGTCTAAATTTTCAAAATTTCAATGCTATTTACGTGTTTGTTCATTGTAACCTCTTATCACAGGCTGTTGTAACGATAACCAGCAAAGTCGATAGGAAAATGGGAATTTTGAGTGACCCCCCCGTAGATCTGAAACCCCTGAAAATTTTATATTACAAAAATTGGAAATTCTGATTACGTCGTGCAGTGAGGTGCAACTTGCACGCCAAATTTTAAGGGAATCGGACCATGGGTGTCCACTCCACAAATAGCTGAAATATAACGTCTTGTGACTTTGTCTACCTTCCCTTTTCTTTCCTTCCCTTTTTTCTTGTCGTCGCCTGGAACAAAAACAGCTGGACGTATCTTATCGATAAATACATCGAACGACGCGTTTTCAGCCAACGGTGTGCTTTTTGAGGTGAGAAAATTTAGTCGATTTAACCGATTTATTCGGGGAAAAATCGGAAAATACAAAGGCGTCTATGGGGACAATTTAAAAATTATATAGACTGTTGCACGCACTCCGGTTGCACGTAAAATTGAGTCGTAATTTTTGATTCTATGGTAAGGTTTTCGGGGTCGGCCAATTTAACGGCGTCATTTAAATTTACCCCCGGATGACCCATGTTGCCATGACAACGAAATTTGAGACAAAATAGGCTATAACTTGCTTGTATAGGCGATATACCCAAGATTCTTGCGTATAACCGGGGTTTTCTGGGTCGAGATATTGAATAATGTCAGTCAAATTCCATCACGACCTGAAAGAACCGTGATAATAAAACAACAAATATTTATGTAAAAAACTGTCGTTTTAACAACTGTCGTTTTAACACTAGTGTAATGACGACACCACTTAAACGTAGAAAAAGGCAAAAATTCGGTGTAAAATTTCCTGTCATCATTACTATGTCATCAACTTCTGATATAGTATATTGATTACATGAAATTTTACATGCGAAAATACGATAACCGAATTTTTGCTGTTTTCTACGTTCAATTGGTGTCATCGTTACACTAGTGTTAAATTAAATGACAGTTTCTTTACATAAATTCCGCGAACTGATAACAAGTATGAGGGGTACGACCTTGACCTAGGGTCACGTGATGTTATCGGGAACGTGACCATTTGATACCAAAGGTTCGATTTTCTGTAGGAGCTGCATCGTAAACGAATCTGCATCTCCAACTGCTGTCGAGATAATGGGATTCATTGGGGTCATGATCTTGACCTATCAAGGTCATGTGACGTTATAGGTCACGTGACCATTTGATCCAAGCCGGTCTCTCTGCCTTTGTCCAGAGTCCACTCATCCAGATCTGTCCCACTGCAGACGATCCGTCTTTGTTATGGCGCTTTAACACCGGCCACTAAGTTGTCCATGATCACTACGGCGGCTTTTTAAACATTCATTAGCACACAGCTCAAAACGACTGCTCAGTTGTTGTTTTTTTCTGACTGGTTGACGAATCTTGTCGTCACACTGTGGATGCAGTGAATAGGGTTTTTACTGCGCGGTATTGTCACAGCAACATAGCAAGTCGTCTGTCCGTCCGTCTGTCCGTGACGTTGAAGTATCGTGATTACATTGGAATTCTTCGAAAATAATTTCACAGTTAGTCAGCTTGCGCGTTTGCTCTTCGCAGATCCCAATAGATCATGGATCTACTCCAAGGGAACACCCGGAATTTTTGCCGGAATAGGGGTGGGGAACGGAAAAGGTGACCGTTAGCGTACAGAAGCTCCAATCTCTGAAACGCAGCAAGATGGGACCAAAGTTACCACTGAGGACTAACAGGAAGTGGGGTCCAATTCGTTTGACTTGAAATTACCTGGTCTGATAACCATTCTTGGGGCCGGATGAACGATCAGTAAGGGTTTGCGATAGCTGGAACGCGGGACTTTTTCAGTTGGCTTTGAAATTCGTGTCAGTCGTTGGACGCGTGCCGGTCGTCGAGAGGGGGTGAGAGGGGTGCGGTAAGCCCGGCGGCAACGGGGGGGCCCTGCCATCCCAGAGAATTATTTGTTGTCGCCACTTGTGATCGCCACTTGTGACAAAAAGCAATAGCTGATAATTCGAATTTAAATCTTTCTCCTATTGCTGAAATCGAATTTCCAGTTGCCAACAACAAACCGAAAATGCTGTGATAAGAAAGCGGAGCTGCAAAACGAAAGAAACGTATATAGGCTATGCTAAAAATACCGAGATTACGAAACTAACAAAACTCGATTCTTTTTCTCGAGCAGCCGAATCGTCATCATCCGCTTACCAATGTCTAGATACAACTACTTTGTATGATATTAGCAGATTAGATTCCATCCAAAACGATGATGTGGAACAAGCTGCGACTGTGCTGGTTGAGACAGTAAGCTTATAACACAGGGTCGTGCGCGACATCGAAGATGGACGTGCCACTGCAGACACGATCGAACACTGAAGCCCGCAAGAGAAAATATTGCTGGCTTTGACTTTGGCAATATAGACGACACTTTGTAGTGTTTTCAGTTTTTCACTTCTCACTTTTTACCACGCGACGCTACGCAGAGCACGGTATTGCCACGGCATGTCGCCCGACTGTCCGTCCATCTGTCCGTCTGGTCGATCGTGGTCACATAGGTTGGCACAATTGGAAAATAATTTCATGACTGACTAGCCTAGGGTGTTTTCTCTCTGCAGACCCAAGCATCATGGATTTACTCCAACTCTAAGGAGATCATCGCGAAATTTCAGGTAGAATAAGGGTATATAAAAATTAGGATAATAAAGATAAAAGATTATAAATAATCAGCACCATAAAGATTATCTTAATTAAAAATTAGGATAATCTTTATGGTGCTGTCGCAATGCTTAAAGCATTTTTCGTGTATCATTTGACCGCGTGAGGCCGCTGGTTATTCGAAACTCACAAGTAGCGTTTTAGTGTCGACGTTGAAGTGTTGGAGATTAGCTCTCATCCAAGTTGTTCACCGATCGACTACACCAGCTGCCGGACATCCACCCAGCTACTTAGCTCTCGCGAGATCTCGCATTGTAAATGCTATGCCTACTTGCTGACGGCGGACAGTTCCGCTGCACTGGCCAGTATACCGCGTCCGAAGCGTTCATCTGTTACTGTCGCCAGCTTATCACGCACTGCAGATACTGAAATTGATGCGGCAGAAAGCCCAGAAACGTATGCGTTATTGGCCTGCAGTTTCTGCGCACCCGCCGAGGTGTTTTGTCACCCGCATGTCATACAGTACGCTACAATACCCGATACCGTCCATAGAAAATATTCAAGCCTCTCAGATATTTTTGTGCTATGTGTTTTGTGCTTTGTATACACATTTTAATTATATGTTTATATTTTTCACTGCATATTGGACATTACATTATATAGCACCTTATTGTATTTTATATGTACGATTGTGCGTTTGTCACATTCTTTATTAAAGGCTACTTAATTTGACTTGACTTGACTTCAACGTGTGCTAAAAAGCCTGAAGGGTGGCCAGCTTAGACAACCGCACGTAACGAGAAACAAAAATAAACAATAAACTAAAAACTGCAAACAAATAAGCAGAAAATCCCGCCCAAGTCTATGTCTATGCAGTCATGGGAGACTTGACACAATTAGTTTTGCCAGCAGACATGCAACAAGAGCGCCAGCTATCGCAAATGGATTGCGTGTTCGCCGATTCACTTAATTCTAGGGATTATTGATAAAAGATTTCAAATTCCTATCTTATAGACCTACCGCTGCGAAGATGTATCGACAGCCGTTTGGATAAAACATTCGGCCAATTGTTTGGAATAGGAGTCTGTAAGATAGTCACTGCCGCCCGTGGAAATTTTTTCTCCGTTTCCATTGAACTGATCTGTTTGAGTTTCCAAATTCTACCTTGCAGTTCTTGATGGTGGGTTTACTCCACTAGCATTATTGTTTTAAACGTATCTTGGCTGTCTGTAGAGAAGATTGAATCCATCGTTCTACACGAGATAGACAAGTATAGATTTGGTGTATGACAGGCAACCTGGTACCGTTGCTCGACAGTTACGCGACGACTTTAAATGGATTAACGTATCAACGTATTCTCGAAAGTTGCACACTAGTACTTACCCGAATGAGCCGAAAAAGCCTTTGATGGAGGTAACGAGCGGATAGACCCGTTCTTCCATCAGGTCGTTGAGCTGATTCTGAGCCATTTCAACGATTCACGTCACGTTTCTTAGGAAAAACATACCGCACACAAAACACTGGTGTTACGAGGTTTGCATCATCAGCACGTGCACGCTTGTTTCGACCAGCTCGAATCAATATTTTGCCAGCATCGAAACGAGATCGATATATCACGTATGTCAGATATGAAAACAACGAAATGACACATGCTGAACTTAACCGTATATAGTAGTCGAGACAGACAACAGGGGAGTCGAGTAGGGAATTTTATGGGAAGAAGTGGAAAGGATAGAGAAAAAAAGGATGGTGACGGGTGGCAGGAATTAATAGAAAGGACAGAGGACATGCTGGAAATAGTAAACTGAAGAAAAAGGCAAAAGGAAGGAAGGAAAGAGAGGCAGAAGAAAGCCACTGCGCTACTGAATTCCGATGGACGGAAGGAGGGCATTTTGAGAGCTTTACATATTGCAAAATATCGTATAGCGTTACAATTCATGCTCGATGGACCGATTCAGTCTGAACTTTGAATTTGTAATACTTATTCACATTCTGCTTGTTTCATCGTGTTATGCTATGTAGCCTTTAGGGCGAACTCTGCTCTTGAAAGATGTCTGACGGACTGCCCGTCCATCCACCCATCAATCTGTCACACGCTATATTATTGTGTAAAAATGGTTAAACTGTAACACATTGTAGAATTTCCTTCTCTGCCTTGTAGCCCCATCAGTCAAGTTTTCTTGGGATTAAAACGCGCAAATATCCGACTAGGCCACCCTGAACATAAACACCTGTTAAATACAGGTGGGTATTAAAAACTAGCGAATGTCGGTCAATAACTCGCTAGATCTCAGAACACTGCAACACAGTGACATAGTTACAGTGGTCTGCTTCAACTGTTTCACGCAGTCAAACATAATGACGGTGTTTCGGGTGAAAGTCATCGTGACTGGGCCACAGTGGCCTCTACTCCTAACCACTATACGAACAGATTTGCAGCTCTGGTGTCGACCACGGATGATGAAGGCGGTTACGAGGTGGTTCGTTCAAGGAGAAATAAGCGAGGCAGGATGAGATCTTCTCAACAACATGCCACAAATCCTATGGACAACTCTAGGCAGCAGCAGCTGCAGCAGCAGCGTCGTCCTCGTTCAACACTGTATGGTAAATCCGCTGTAGCCACTTGTGTAGCCGCGGCGAAGAAACTCAGAAATCCGAAGAAGTCAGTTTATTGCGTCGATAACGTGAGTGTGGACTGTACAGTTGGGGACA
>Ga0056114_1000311_pt1 | contig 15553 bp, 15 predicted proteins | sample WorMetHERISLAND1_FD_77005 | JGI IMG/M metagenome (GOLD analysis project Ga0056114, IMG submission 77005) | Marine gutless worms symbiont microbial communities from Max Planck institute for Marine Microbiology, Germany - Olavius loisae HERON... ...
CTCGAGAAATAGGTATATCCACCAATCAGGGGACTCTAATCCATTGATTATTCAGACATACCGTTAACGAGAACTGTATTTCTCAAGCTGCACATGTATCAAGATCACTTTGACTCAAAGATCGTAAACAGGTTCTCAGAGTGGGTATGTAAAGGGCGATGCTGTGTTGCAGATGAAGGATCAGGAAGTCTGGTATCGTCGCGGTGGGTTGGGCGGCCTAGAGCTGGTTCGTGGTCTGGGTTCGGAGCTTGTTAAGGCGGCAATGGGGAACGTACAGGCGAAACTGGTTAGGACTAGGGCATCCGGACGTTGCCAGGGCTGGACGGGCCCCATAGGCATCGACGACATTGGTCTTGATTGCCCCGGCGAAGCGTTTGGCAGCTCTGGGGTTATTACCATCAGGTCTAGGCCGGCTCATCCAGGGTGTAGACCCGGCTCACCCGAGCCTTGCACACGGCTCGGATCAGGGCCAGATGGATGGTCACGGTTTCATGACTGACATCAATTCCGGCGCTCTTCATGTTCCGGTTCTCCAAATGGCTTGAATCGGTCAGGTTCGTGACTTGGCCTCTCGACCCTGAACTCGCGCCGACCAAACTTGTGTATGCAGGCCCACGAACTTAGCTCACGGCCTCGGAATCGGCGAAGAGGGCCGGAAGCCAATTTACGGACAGGCTCAAAACCTCAGGAGGGGAGGGCTTCCCCAGATACTCGCCATCACTTCCCTCCCTTGGAAACAGAACATGCAAGGATGCTGGTGAGCGCGGCGGTTCCAAGCTTGCTGGCCGGTGCACCTTGCTCCCCACGCGAACCGCATCAATGGATGGCCCGTGTCTGACACCTGCCTGATCTCGAAGTACACAAACGCGTTGATTCGTGGCTAATACCTTACGTCGGAAGACCTTTACACCTTTATGGCTTGAACATGTTCCCCTCGTCTGGGGGTGAACTACCCTCCCCAATTAAGGGAACTCAGCTTGAACGAGGAACCCTGAATTAGATTCCGGACTTCCGGGACGAACCTGCCCCAAAGGGGTTATCATTATCGGCTCGTGCACGGGTCATCATCAACGCAATCGTTTAGATCCCACTGCATCATTCCAGCAGGGATTGCTGGGATCCAGTGCCATGGATGGCAAAGACAGAGGGGGTCTAAACGGTTACCCGTCAGTGCATCCCGATCCTTCCCGTAGAGAACACGGATATGCCCGAAGAGCGACTAACCAGAGAGGAGGACGCCGTCCTCCAACAACAATATCTGCGTGCGCTGAGTTCCTTCGAAGGTATCATCCTTAGCCAGATCGATATCAAGAATAAGCTCGGCGCCCGTCTCAACTACAGTATTCAGGCTGGTATCATCATCCTAGGCGCGATCGCCATCTCGATCCTGGTGTTGTTGCTGACCCTGAGCGCCCAGATTAATCGGATCTCGGCCATCGTAAGCGACATGAACGTTGACTTGACGTCCGTATCCGAGCAGATGCATCGGATTCGCGGGCACGTCGTCAACATGGAACAGCGGGTTGCGCTGTTGCAGGATATCCAGGGTGTGACGGGAACTGTGAACAGGGCGATGGAAGTCATCGGTTCGGACATGCACTCGATGCGAGACATCGTCCATGGCATCAACCGCCATGTGGCTACGGTGCGCAACAACGTCGGGAATATTTCGGTGAACATGGACATCATGAACCACGAGATCCAAGCCATGTCCCAGGAGGTACACCACATGGCCAAGCCGGCCCGCTCCATGAACAAAATGTTCCCGTTTCCATGAGGCAGCATTGAAAAAATCTGCCGAAGGTTTTTCAACCCGCGCAGTCGAAAGTGCGCTTTCGAACTTGTTGCATTTCCGATTAGTTATCCGACTTGGAAAGGATAGGGTGCTCTTGCCCCACGTAAGCGCCTCGAAGTCTTCAAGGCGACCATAAACAGGAAAAGCGACTATGAGAGAAGATCCCAGGCGTGCCATCGTTCAGGTCATCGCCCGTCTCGGGCGGGAGACCCAACTCCATCTGGACGAACGCTACCGCCATTTTCGCATCACTGACGCAATTATCATCGCCACCTCTGTGCTGCTGGTGGTTCTGGCGGTCTTCAACGTCTACTATGTCCGGGTCCTGTATGAAGACCTCAATGGCATTGTTGCCAACATGGACGACATGCACGACCACCTACGCAGTGTCAACGAGGACATGGATGCTGTCACCGAACGGATGCATGCCTTCGACGAACACATCGGACACATGGAGCTAATTCACGCGAACATGATGGCACTGACTAAGATCATGCCGAAGATCCGGACCAATATGGATTCGATAACCCGAGACATGGCCGGCATCGAGCAGAGTATGGGTCTAGTCGGAGAGGGAATGGGCATCATCGATCAGCGTGTCTATCTTATGACGGGCGGGGTTGCGACCATGCGCCAGAACGTGCGCCAGATCGCGCATCCCTTCGGGCGTATGGGCGCTTTCCTGCCCTGATCCGGCCCTGATCCGGTTCTCGTAGGGCTTCTTAGCACGGATGTTCTCAATGATCGGTAACATTGAACCTGCCTGACTCAGCTCGGTCCATAACCGGGAGATTTAGCCGCAAATCAACGCAAATGCACACAAACAGATCGGGGACATCGATGATAGCGAATCGATTTCGGCTGATTTGCATTGATGCGTGTTAAGCACCCAAGCACCGATAACATTGATCCCATTTGCGGCAAGAATAATTCTCGAGGGAAGAACTGGATCAATGTTATCGGTGCTTGGGTGCTTTTGAGATCCTTCATGCCCTTTGCACCTTTTCAGCTCAAGGTCCTTCAAGGAAACACACCGATGTTCAAAATAACCACAACTGCCGCTCAGCAGATCCTAAGCGCGGCTAAGCGGGGTGGAACCGACGGGCTGTCGTTGCGCTTCGCCGCCCACCAAAATCCGGATGGCTCTATCGACTACCGTATGGGCTTCGATGACGCCACTGAGGAAGATATTCGTATCTCGTCGGAAGGGATCGATATCGTCATGGCCCCCGAATATGTCCCCCTGTTGGCCGAGGCGGCCATGGATTTCGTGGAGATCGAGCCGGGGCAGTTTAGGTTCATATTCCTCAATCCCAAGGACGCCAACTATAGTCCGCCTGATGCAGGCTGATATTGCGTCAGGTACAAACTACGAGTCACGCGAATCCGCGCGAATTGGGTTGGTTGCGTCCATGGGGACATTCGTGTTGAGCAGTTCTCCTCTTTGTGGTTTATTTAGGGAGTAACTGTAAACCATAGGCGCTTTTACCACAGGTATCCTTGAATTGACCACCAATTTACTCGCATCATTGATCGCTATGATGGTGTAATTGAACCATGTAAGTGTCTCTTCCTAGGTTGTTACGTCGTCTTGCATCTTCCGGCATGGAAAAGAACAAACTTTCCTTCCCCGAAGTCTTGTTAAAAGCACGGTTGGGGAACAACTCCGCGTTGTCCTGTCCGACGGATATTTCGTGGAATGGATAGCTGCTATTCTCAAATCGAGTGTAATTAAATACCTCGGGAAAATTCACGTCCGTAGTAATAAATAGCGTATTGGTTTCTCAGCCCACAGGCATTTGATTATCTCCATCAATTCTGTTCAAATCCCGTATCTGATTGGGATATACTTTCAATCGTAGGCTCGGTGTTTTCATCGTCATTGGCTCAACCATCTTGGTACATGCCTTGGAGGGAGCCCGTTGGAATCGAGATAGGCGCGTTCGGCACAAGCACTTTCCAGGTAGCGTTGGAGGAATGTATTTCCTCCTTTCAACTATGTCAGCAGCTGACGACCAGGCATGGTTCCCTGACGTTCCGGCTTCCTTACAAGTATTACTTGGCGTAAATCGTACTCTCCAGGCCGATAAACAGATCTGCCTCTTCTTGGTGAATAGGCTCAAGAATTAGGAGGTAGTGGTATATTTCAGAGGTGATAGAGTGAGGTGGTTCATTCGTAATCGTTTAAGCTTCTACGGCTTTTACTATTTACCCGGTACTGAATTCCAACAATCCTCTCCAGAATAGCGCAATAAGGTTTGAACGCCCATCTTCAGTGCTAATTCAACCAAAAGGTTCTCAACGATGATTATTAAAACGAAAGTATATACTTGCCGTAAATGTGACGGCAAATAAATTGTCAAGAATGGTACAAGTGAGTATTGTGATCCACAATAGTGTCACGGTGGGTACGATCTTTGACTACACGCGCCTGCCACTTCAGCATAGGCACTACCTAAATCGGTTTGACCACGAAAGACATGAATGCCCATGAAAATATCATCTCCAAGGTCCTGCTTCACTCGGAGAGGCGTCCCGAACACTATGTGCGGAGAGCGTCAAGGAGCTTATCTCCGGCTACATCCTCGATTCCCCTAGCGGTTATCCGGTCTATCTCCGGCGCTGGACGTGCATGGGTTAGATGCACGACGAGAGCTTGGGACAGCTCCTGATGCTAGGAGAGCCGGAGGCCGTGGTCGCCGCCGTCTGCACCCCAGGTCTCACCGATAAGATGGAAGATGCCAAGAATTCCCGCTACATGCTCGCCAATCTAACCGTCGTCGCCGGCAAGATGGGCCGGGTCCTCACCCATTATCTGCTGGAGTTCCTACCTTTTGAGACTGAGAAGATGACAGCGTCGGTCTGGCTTATCCTCCAGCTGGGGCTAATCGGCGCGGCGGATCGGTTATCCCTAGGGAAGAAATCCGCCTGCCAACAGGCCAACCTGGTGGGCTTCCTCCAGGCCCTACCAGACGACCTACCGCAACCCGTGCTGCGTGGTATCTCCAACCCTGGTACAGATCGGCAATCCCGGCGCTGCCCTGCTGCTGCGATGCAGTCCCTGCCCGGCCAGACCTTTCTTGAGACCTTGGCCGCCGTACTCGCCAAGCTCCCCACCCAAGAACTAGTCCCAGGCCACCTTCGGCTTGGTACGCGCCTATTTCTCACCGCTGCGCCCGGACGGCGACCCGGACCTGCCGCTGGTAAGCCCTGCTGCAGGATGCACAGGACTATGCCTGCGCCGACAGAATGCACGAATCACGCCGGAAATTGTCTGGGATTACAGGTCCAACCCCAGTCGGTTACTCAACCAAGAGGTAACGCAAGACGGTTGCGGAATGGCGTCAGCGTGAGGGGACGAAAGATACTTTGCACAGCACCGCCCGCAACGGCTTCAACAACTCTCAGTAACAACCTCTCAGTGTGTGCGTGAGACCTTCCTGCTGTCCCTGGATGACCTGCTAGAGGTGACCCACGTGAGGTGTGCCACCGCTTCGGGGCTCGGGTCTAACCTCAATGCCTTGCTATCCAAGGATGAAGGCACCAAAGTACCGGTGAAGCTCTTCAACGAGTTTTGGACACATTAAATGCCGAACCACGACCGACGCAGTGGCCTGTATACTGCTAGTGATCGCGCCACCCGCTGGGTGTATGTGGAACATAAGTTAACACGGTCTGCAAGCGGCTTCCTCCTACGCCTGATCGACACGGTGCCAGTTCCACCATCGCTATAGAGTTTACCAAATAGAGTTATTTGAAGCTAGTCATGGAATGCATACGTTGCCCTGAACGGTTGCGTGCGATTGAAATCCTATCAGACAAATACTAATATCTCTTCAGTAATTAAACCTTCGTTTCTGGGTTCCTACTTGAGACTAAGAAGTTATCGGAAATAATGGAGGATATGTTTGTCCATGATCGTAAATATATTGTCAATATACCTAAAGGTTTATTTACAGTCGGGGTGAAGATCGTGGACAATCAGGTAGAGGTCCATCGTTTGGTTGATACAATACAACGGGAGGTAGATTCAACTAGTTGGGTCTTTTCAGTGAAATATTTTTCAAATGATCGTAGTAGAAATAAGTATTATTCCTGGGTCATTGGTATATAATGGTATCCGAGTCAATACCTCTAAAATAGATATCAATAATGCACAGAAGTTGCGTGTATTCAATAGGTGATAAACCGCTTATTAATTATCAAGAATTGGACTATCGGAATAACTCCATATTCGCTTCCCCCTATCTGTCTGAGAAATATGAACACCGGTCGACAAGATGGCTTAATGTCGAATCTCAGGATCTCTTCTCGTAAATCACCACGATGCCATCTACCTACTGATCTGATAGGTATTTTAATACCTCTTGAAGGACTATTTCTCCGGATATTTCTGTGGTAGGTTAAAGTAGCCTAGAATTAAAACAGTATCCATAATTAATATTACTTGATATGAATGATCTTGAATGCCGATAGCGTAGGACTGACAGGATTTTCGTGGAATCATTATCCGAAAATGGGCGTAAATCATTAATAACAGCCTAGCCCGCTGGACAGGTAATTTTACAAGGTGCCTTATTATCCGGTTACCCTAGCTCTATCGTCACCGTTGACTTTCTCACTTTTGCCCTCATGTATCAGAATCACGCTCCTCACCCACTGGGTTTCTCTCGGGATATCTACAGCGTCTCGCGCCTCAACCGTGAAGTCCGAGCGGTGCTGGAAAGCGGTTTTCCGCTGCTGTGGGTGGAGGGGGAGTTGTCCAACTTGGCGCAGCCAGCCTCCGGTCACATCTACTTCTCCCTCAAGGATCCCACGGCCCAGGTGCGTTGCGCCATGTTTCGGTCCAAACGGTTGTTGCTCGGGTTCAGACCCGCGGACCACCAGCAGGTGTTGATCCAGGCGCGGGTTGGTCTCTACGAGGACCGCGGTGAGTTCCAATTGATCGTCGAGTGCATGGAACTGGCGGGGGAGGGTACCTTGCGCCTCCAGTTCGAGCGTCTAAAGCAGTGGCTTGCCGCTGAGGGGTTGTTCGATGAGTCGCACAAGCAGCCGCTGCCGTCCATCCCGCGCCAGGTCGGTCTGATCACTTCGCCCACTGGTGCCGCTGTCTACGATTTACTCACGGTTCTGGAACGGCGCTTTCCGGCTTTGCCGGTTCTGATCTACCCGGCCCAGGTCCAAGGGGAAAATGCGGTCAGAGAACTGGTAGCGGCGCTTGATTTGGCTAACACTCGGGCGGAGTGCGATGTCCTGATCCTAGCCCGGGGGGGCGGTGTACTGGAAGACTTGCAGGCCTTCAACGATGAGGCTCTGGCTCGCGCCATCCACCGCTCAGCCATCCCGGTAGTCACGGGGATCGGTCATGAGGTCGATCTCAGCATCGCTGATCTGGCTGCTGACCGGCGCGGGGCAACGCCATCGGCAGCGGCGGAGCTGATCAGCCCCTCTACGCAGCATCTGGCACAGCAGGTACGGGCCTATAGGCAACGTTTGGAGACAGCCCTGATGCAGGGGCTTGCCGCGCGTCGGAAAGGCTTCTCCGCAGCGGAGCGGCACCTGAGTCTTCTGCATCCGCTTGATCGGCTCCAGCACCAGACGCAGCGCGTCGAGTCGCTGCAACGCCGTTTAGCCGCCGCGATAGAGAGAAGGCTGGCAGCTGGGCAGAGACGCCTGGATCCGCTTGCCTTGCGGGTACGGGGAATGTCGCCGCAGGGCAGGCTGGCACGCCGGTGCCTGATCGTCGGTGCGCTCAGGCACCAGCTAGACAAAGCGGCGGTCCGGATACTAGATACCCGCAGCGAACGCTTGGCCCGCGCCGTACAGGGACTGGCGGCGTGCAATCCCCTGGCTGCCCTAACGCGCGGCTTCGCCATCTTGCATCGGGTGCCGACGGGACAGGTCATCACCGATGCAGGCCGACTCGTGCTAGGAGACCGAGTGGATGCCCGCCTGGCCCGTGGCAGCCTGGTGCTTGAGGTCATCAAGGTGGTCGGCAAGGATTGAGAGGCTGTTTGGTCAAACATAGTCTGTGCAGGATGGGATGTCGTGAATATCATATGGGTCTTGATATGACCCGCAGCAGTTCCGGCGGAACCGGTGGTAACCGACTGGCCAAATTTGTTGCCGGATAGGCCCTACAACCCTTTGTTTCTAACGAGTTAAGGGCGATGACCGAGAATCCAGTCCGGTTTTAGCCGCCAACAGGCGGCCACAATGTATGGATATCTCGCGGCCCGAAATGCGGGGGCGCTTCAAAGACAACACAATGCGAGGTTATTTGTCCGTGGCTTGGCTCGGATCAGGTGTCATTGCCCTGGTTGAAGAGGCGACTGGTTACCAGGAGATCCGTGCGTACCTGGTCCTTGCGACGATCCTTAAGAAATACATCGCCCAAGAATTACAGTCATAGATAAAGACCTTCCCAGATGAGTTCTACAAAGAGATGTTCCGGTTGCGTGGCTGGCCCTGGCAGCCTTTGGATCACCTTACTGTGTGATACAAAGCGTTAGAAAACTCAGTGTCCTCTAGATTAAGGCCCTGGATCTCCAGGGCATAGAGGACGCCGTCCTCCATGGCGGGCTCAGCTTGCCCCTCGTGTCTCGGAAACTGGGTCCCCTGCCAGGATCAAGCCGGCGAGGATCATGGGCCGCTCGGCGCGCTCTGATTCCCAATCGAGAAAGAATCTGTGGGTAGCCAGATGCAATATCCGAGGCGGGGAAGCGAGGGCTTTTAGCCGAGTCTCCTCAGCATCCCGGTTTTGTTAAACTTCGGCCTTGTGGTTGCCGTGATCCCCATAGAAACGCGTTGGCCTCGATATCTGTGAATCGCATAAATAAGAACGATGAGAATCGCGGGTATTACGAAGATTAAGTTTTGACAAAAAGCCTGACTGTTTAGCAATTATCGAATCAAGATTGATACCACGTCCTAAGGTTGCCGCAGCGGAGAGCACATCGTCTAGGTCACTGTAACCACCTGCTTAAACCATCTCGGCCGCATCCTGATCAATGTGACTGCTCGCAGCAACTTCACCGGGACAATGAAACACCCACTGTTGCCACTTAACCGCGGCGAGGTACATCATGGCGGACGGCAAGTTGACCAGTATCGTCGGCTCAGGCCTTGTGCTTACGCTTTTTGGAACCACCCTGCCCATGCGGCACCGGGACAAAGTCGATTTTGCGTTCGTCAAGGTTTACCGCCGCCAATCGGACCCGTAACCGGTCGCCGAGGCGGTAGACGATGCTAGTGCGTTTCCCCGTGAGCCGGTGTCTGACCGGATCGAAGTGATAGAAGTCGTTGTCCAAGGCCGTGATGTGCACCAGACCGTCCACGTAGATCCGGTCGAGCTCCACGAAAATGCCGAAAGAGTTGACGTTGGTGATGGTACCCTCGAATTCCGCGCCGATCTTTCTCTCCATATAATCGCACTTGAGCCAAGCCTCAACGTCGCGGGTAGCCTCGTCGGCCCGGCGCTCAGTGCCGGAGCAGTGTTCGCCGATGCGCCGCAGATCTGGTCTAGCGTAGTCAAAATCCGCCGCGTTCCCCCCCGCCAGCACATGCTTGATGGTCCGGTGGACGATCAGATCTGGGTAACGACGGATGGGAGACGTGAAATGGGTGTAGGCGGGATAAGCGAGGCCAAAATGCCCCGCGTTTTCCAATCTGTACATGGCCTGCTGCATGGAACGCAGGAGCACGGTCTGGATCAGATGTCGATCCGGACGCTCCTGGACCGCGTTGAGCAGGGTCGCATAATCCTTTGCCGTAGGTCGTTTGCCGCCAGGCAGGTGCAGAGACAAGCCGGCAAGAAACTCCCGCAGGTCGCTCAGCTTCTCCTGTTTGGGCGTCTCGTGGATGCGGTACAGGGCTGGCATTCGCTGGCGCTGGAAGAGCCTAGCGGCGGCCACATTGGCCGCGAGCATACACTCCTCGATGATTCGGTGGGCAAGGTTGCGCACCAAGGGGCGGATCACCAGGATGCGGCCTTGGTCGTCGAGCTCGAAGTCGGTCTCAGTGGTGTCGAAATCGATGGTCCCGCGTGCCTCTCGTGCCTCGTGGAGGGCCTGATAGAGGGCATAGAGCGCGTGTAGGTGGGGTAGCAGCTCTGAACAGTGTCGGCGCAGCTGGGAGTCGCCGTCCCCGAGCAGATCTGCTACCTGATCGTAAGTGAAACGGGCGTGAGAGCGCATCACCGCCGCGAAGAAACGAGATCTGGTAACCTGTCCTGAGCGATTCACGTAGAGTTCGCAGGCCATGCACAGCCGATCGACGTCGGGATTAAGGGAGCAGAGCCCGTTGGATAAGATCTCCGGTAGCATGGGGATCACCCGACCCGGAAAATAGACTGAGTTGCCGCGTGCGCGGGCTTCCATGTCTAGGGCCGTACCTGGTTCTACATAGCTGGAGACATCGGCGATGCAGACCAGGAGCTTCCAACCTTTGGGCTTGGACTCACAGTAGACGGCATCGTCGAAATCCCGGGCATTAGCCCCGTCGATCGTCACCAGGGGCAACTGCCGCAGATCGACTCGCCCCTCCCCGGCAGTGGCTGGTACCTCACTCTCCAGCTTCGCGATCTCGGTCTCTACCGCCTCCGGCCACTGAACCGGGAGGTCATAGGTGCGGATCGCGATGTCCGTCTCCATGCCCGGAGCCATATGGTCCCCGATCACTTCCAGGATCTTCCCGACGGGCTGGGTGCGCTTGGTGGGTTGGTCCGTGATCTCAGCGACGACGATTTGGTCCTGACCAGCATTGGCACTCCGGTCGCTGGGGATGATGATGTGATGGATCAGACGCTTGTTGTTGGGGACCACGAAGCCGATGCCGCTCTCCTGGTAAAAGCGTCCCACCACCGTTTGCGTATTGCGCTCCAGCACCTCGACCACCGATCCTTCCAGCCGCCCCCGGCGATCCTGACCGATGATCCGCACTACCACCCAGTCGTTGTGGAACAGACTGCGCATCTGGCGGGGATAGAGATAGACATCGTCACCGCTGTCGTCGGGCTTGACGAAACCGAAGCCGTTTGGGTGGCCGATCACCCGGCCTGCGATCAGGTCCTGCCTGTTTACTAGGCAATAGGCATCCCGGCGATTGGGCACCAGCTGCCCGTCTCGCACCATGGCCCCAAGCCTGCGCTGCAGGGCGACGCCCTCCCCCTCGTCGCGGATATCGAAGGTGGTGGCAATCTCGCTGAAAGTGAGTGGAACGCCGGCCTCGGCAAGAGTCTCGAGGATGAACTCCCGGCTCGGGATGGGATTGAAATACTTCTTCGCTTCGCGCCGACGGTGGGGGTCCGCATCCCAGGACCTCGCCTGCTTGAGTTTTGCCACGATGGGGGTTTTCCAGTCCGAAAAGTGAGTTAGTGTACCGTTGACAAGTCTTTCTTGTCTCACTAATATGGTTAAAATTCGTTCTATGCCGGATTGGATAGTCCCTTTCCGATACCGCCTGCCGAGGTGGCGGAATTGGTAGACGCGCTAGTTTCAGGTACTAGTGGGCAAAAGCCCGTGGAGGTTCAAGTCCTCTCCTCGGCACCAAATTGAAGAGCCAAGGTGCTATTCTCACGGCGCTTTCACAACCTCCTTAACTGCTTGATTTCAACTGGTACTATATCGAAGGTGCTGTACCCATGTCTTCAAGCAGTTCTTTCCACTTCACTAGGAGCCGTCTTGGTATCCGGTCTAATTGGACTCCGCACAGTCAAAGCCCTGTTCCATGCACTTCCAGAACTCCTGAACAGTAGTTGTGGTGGTGCAGATGGCAAAGTTCGCGGACCACCACATAATCGATAATGCGATTCGGTGCGATGATGACTCTCCAGTTGAATTCCATGTTGCCCTCGGTGCTACAGCTGCCCCAGCGTCCTGAGAAGGTCTTGATACCCACGAATGATGGAGCCGCCCAACCTCTTGCACTTTCTCCTGCAACTTCTCATGGGCATGTGCCCGGTACCTTGCAGCCAAAGCACCCTCAACGTACCGGTCCTAGTTCCGCACTGACGGGAGTACTTGCACCACCGACCTGCCACCCTCTAGCTGCACGGACTTGGCAGGATCGGACCCTACCTTCAGCCAATAGTTTTACCCCGGATTAGGTGAAGCGCTCCCCGGACAAATGTTTCTTCGGCTTGGGTGGCTAGTGCCCCCCATGCAGCAGCAGCTTCTCCCGAATCCACTGGGTCTTCCTGGAGACCAGTGGGTGTTGGTAGACTGGGTACCACCACGGGAACCTTGCCTTCCACGACCTTGACGGTAGTGATCTTCCTACGGTCGATCTTGATGGCTTTCGTGCGTGGCTTAGTCCAAGGCTTCATCACCCCAGACATGGGCAATCTCAGCCACCAGAATATTGTGCGATGGGTTTCTGATAACCTAAGGTCTTTAGCTTGCTGTGTTCCCGATTCTTCTCGATGCTGTCCCGGAAGTTCATGGGCAGTTGCACCAGTTCGTCCCAATGCTCCTGATGCTTCCGGATGATAGTTTTCAGCTTGTCAGATAGGGATTTGTAGTACTCCAGGTCGTCATTGAGATTCACGTCGATGTGGTGCTTGATGGCGTGTTCGATCTCAGATGCCTTGGCACGGTCAGATTTGTGTTCCTCGACCTTCTTCTTAAAATCGGTATCCGGCAGGTTAACAGAGGGTATCTTGGGGTCTGCCCCGGTGCACAGATGTGTTCGTCAATCAGTGCACGGACTTTTTCGCCCACTCCGGGAAGGTCAAGCTGAGAGTCTCGGTACAGATTCCGGGTACCGTGGTTTACCTTGCCCAGGAATTTCGGGTCTGCCAGATAAGGTAGTGCAGCTGGGTCTGGCATGATGATATCCATTTGTCTGGCGAACAGCTTGAAATCGATTTCGGACTTCTGCCGTATATCATCGTCTTCAAGTACAGGCACACAGGCATTGATGTCGTTCTCGTCCACATCCTTGAAATGACGCATCACACGGGTGTGTGCTGCTTTCAGCCTTGGAATTTCGTTTTTCAGGTCTTTCAGGGTACAGCAATATCTTCGGTGCTGAACAGCTCCAAGGCCTCTGTCAGGTAGTCGCTAAGACCATAGGAGTCCACGATGAACCCATGGGACTTGCCGGGGTAGATTCGGTTCACACCCGCGCAATAGCCTGCAACAGCAGGAGCATCAAATCCCGTCAGCAGCATGTCTTACCAGAATGAAACTCAGCAGATGCCCTGGGGTAGGCTTCTCGAAGTTCCCAATTACCCGTTTCTGCTTAGTGGGGTTTGGTAGGGGGTGTAGAATGGCTTTATCGTTATGACTACCGGAGATGATGCACTCAGAGGTGGGCACCCAGTTCATCCATGGTTTCCTTGTGCAGAACAGCAGCACGTCTTGATGACGTGATAATCACTGCCTTGAAGCCATTGGTCCGGATGCGTTCCTTGTAGTGCTTCAGCAGGTCTATGCACACCCAGCAGATACGTTGTGGGGCTTCGTGAGACTTCCAGCTTTGTCCGAGAACTGCTCTTCCAGGCGAGTCCCCGGTGACCTTGTCTGTGCTTCCCGTCCTTCGTACAGGATTTACACCGTGGTACCACTGGCAACAGCCTGTTCTATGGTGTACTGGTCAATGTAGGTTCCTAATTCGTTGTTGGTTTTGCGGGACTTGATGGGAGGTGCTTGTAAAGGCAATCTTGGGTGCATTGGGCAGACCCATGTTGATGGCTACCCCAAGGGTGCCATACTGGATGTGGCGGGCTTCGTCAGCCAAAACTATGGTATGTTCAAATTCGTTTTTCTGAAACTTCTGCATCATGACTGTCACAAGATCCGAAAAGTCCTTCGGAAGCAGCTCCTTCAGCTTGGTAACCGAACCAGCGTGATAGACTGTCTTGCTTTGTGCCCGTTGGAAGGTATTGGTTAGCCGTCGGTCTAGCTGGTCCAGTCAGGTTCGTAGCTTCACGGCAAGGAAGACTGTCGTCCTGGAGCTTGCCGGACCCTTGGGTGTGCCAGATGATGCCACCTTTGTTCCTTGTGAGTCTTGCCCGTCTTCAACTGGTGGATGGTCTTGAAGAATGCCTGCCGCCTCCCACAGCAAGGTCTCAAAGGGTGAGACTCTTTGCCATGTTGTTTCATTTGGCTCTCAGGCTTTGGCGTGGGAGCTAGCCTTGACGCTTCAGCGTCACCAAGTCCGGCTCGCTGGAGTGGCCAAACGTGGTGTTCCCACGCAGGAGTGTAGGAGCGAGAAAAATCAATTAAGTTATTTCTTATACATCCTCTTAGTCTAGAAAAGAAAAATAACCTATTTACTCGGTAAGTTACAGTTCACAGAACCCGTGTTTTCTCATCGGCACCAACTCGACTGCCTACTCGGTGTCGCCATGCTGGCGGTCGAAGGCATCATAGGCCCCGACGATACGCTGAACCAGGGTGTGGCGCACCACGTCCCGGGCATTGAAAAAGGTGAAGCTGATATCTCCCACTTGGCTTAGAATCTCAATCACTTGGCGCAGTCCGGATGCCTGTCCACGCGGCAAATCCACCTGGGTAACGTCGCCGGTGACCACGGCGGTGGAGCCGAAACCGATGCGGGTCAGAAACATCTTCATCTGCTCGGGTGTCGTGTTCTGGGCCTCATCCAGAATGATGAAGGCGTCATTCAAGGTACGTCCACGCATATAGGCTAGGGGCGCGACCTCAATCACATCGCGTTCGATGAGCTTATTCACTTCCTCGAAGCCGAGCATCTCGTACAAGGCGTCGTAGAGTGGACGCAGATAGGGATCAATCTTCTGAGCCAGATCCCCGGGTAGGAAGCCGAGGCGTTCACCCGCCTCCACCGCCGGGCGCACCAGTAGCAAGCGGCGTACCCGATTAGACTCCAGGGAGTCCACTGCACAGGCCACTGCCAGATAGGTCTTACCCGTACCGGCGGGACCGATCCCAAAGTTGATGTCGTGGTGCAGAATGGCGTGCAGGTAGCGCTTCTGGTTCGGTCCCCGGGCGCGGCTCAAGGCGCGCTTGGTCTTGATGACCACATCTGGCAGCTGCTCCCCCGCGCCGTTCGGTAGGGCGTCTAACCCCGACTCCTGGAGGTGCAGGTGGACCTGCTCCGGGGTTAGGGTTTCATCATCTGCACTCACCCGGTAGAGCTCGCGCAATACCCACGCCCCGGCAGCGACCGAGCGACGCTCGCCGATCAGGCGGAAGAGGGCCCCCCGGTTGTTGATCTCGATGCCTAATCGAGACTCGATCTGACGCAGATGCTGATCGAACTGCCCACATAGGTTAGCCAGCCGTTCGTTGTCCCCCGGCAGATCGAGATCAATGGTCTCTAACTGGGTAGACAACGGCTGTTATCTCAACTGCAGGCGGGATCTACGCGGGGGTCATGTAGATGTAGATTACGTTGAGACGCTGGCACTGGCTTGGCCATCAATCAATGAGCCGTTGTAGCGTCGAAACGCGACACGTCAAACTTGTACCGGCGCTAGGTAAGGATCTTTTCCCTCCGGACAATGCCGAATCATCTAAGGTCACACTAGGTCGCGTTAGCATTTAGGAAAGTCTACACAGCGGACCCTACAATAATCAAATGGTTGGCATAGGGTCTGCTGTACGGACCGTTTGGATTGTGTCCATTTAACGCATATAAACAGGAAATTATATACTATACTTTGCCTTTTTTTGATCTAGAGTTTCACATAGGGTAGAGACAGCAGTGAGTTGCCATGTGCGACTTAACAGCAAGTACCTTCGAATTTTTCCAGACCTTTCCTGACGCAGAAGC
>Ga0056114_1000312_pt1 | contig 15544 bp, 13 predicted proteins | sample WorMetHERISLAND1_FD_77005 | JGI IMG/M metagenome (GOLD analysis project Ga0056114, IMG submission 77005) | Marine gutless worms symbiont microbial communities from Max Planck institute for Marine Microbiology, Germany - Olavius loisae HERON... ...
GTCTTGGAGGGCAGTATAGATGGTTTACGTCACCAAGGAAGACCCAAAAGACAATGGATGGACGACATAGAAGAGTGGAGTAGCTACATTCAGCTGAAGGAGATGTCACAAGATAGGGAGCAGTGGAGAAGAAAGACAATAGAGTGGTCATCTGCAGTCGCCAACCGTCATCGACGATGGTGGACTAGTGAGTGAGTGAGTGAGGAAGTCACATATGGGCTTTCCATTGACACCAAGATCGATGACCTTGGATGACCTTGAACTGCTGTAAGGTCAAATTATCTTGGAATTTTGCGACATTTCTTGTGTTTCAGAGGCAACAACAGCTAAACGAGTGAATATAGACCCGTATTGTCAGCAACGGAATTGTAGCCCACTAAATGTACTTTTCAGCGATATACAGATTGCGTTGATATTGCAAGTCGTTCCTCAGCTCGGGGGCGTTAAACAACGTTGAGGTGGCAAAAACAAGTCTTCGTGCACACACCGCTGTCGCTCGCTTACCTGGCGTTAGCTAGGCTTTGTTGTTTTCCATGGAAAATACGTTTGTTGGCTGTTCGTTGTCCATTGGAGCGTGTTATGGATAACTGTAGAGAGGCACAGTAGTAAGAACAGTACAAGTGGCAACTGCTGTAGAGCGCAACAGTGTTATATATTGCTCCTTGGTTTACAGGAAGTTTCCTCGGCGAAAAATTACTCCTGAAATAGTCATATATTTTGTGAGCTTTTGTAATTTTAGGTTGAGGGAATATGGTACGAATTAACTGAATAATAAATCACTGTTGCGCAGAATTAGCAGTCTGTATTTGTTTTGTTGTACTGTCAACAAAGTGTGAAGCGATGACGTAAAATGTAATAATTTCTGGCTGAACTTAGAGATGGGTCTTCTGACTAATTTACAAACAAACAAGTAAGCTATGTTTTGCTAATTACGTTCAGGCTGTCATTTTGTGGCATAGGCCATGTGAACGTCAGCCAACCAGAACTCGCTATCGTCACTGTTAACTGTTAACATCAACAGTAAAAAACAACAACATAAAACGTGTTTCTGTTGTCGGGCATGTGACCCGCTTTCAGCCAATGACAGTTCAGCATATATCATGATGGTTGTTATAAATGAGCAACTGTCTGCTGTGTAATATAACAATTGTGAGTGAAATTGATATGTTGCAGACAAACCTTCTAGTCGTACAGAGAACACGCAGAACCATCACAAGTCATCTTCTAGTAAACTATCATGGTCAAAGAAGACGTCGTCGTCGACAGCGAAAGACAGTGCGAGTGTTGTCGATGAGTCGGAGGAGACTGATCCTTCGCGTGTGAAAACACTCTGTGATTCGCCAGATCACATCAGCGCGAAACTGAACCAGAGAATGTTGTCTGTCGACCACGCTGTTAGTACTAGCGCTGTAGTGTCGGCCGCGGCTAGTGATGACAGCAACAGTAGCACTAATACAGAGACGACCACTAGTCACCGACCAAAGACTGTCAAGACTCTAGGCTCAAAGATGCGTTCAACAGGTAAAGAGCCAGTGAGCCGGCATGGTGTAACACTATGTCGTCAGTTTCTGCTGCTGCTTACAGCTGTGTATGTGATGGAACAAATAATGTCTACATACTGCCACTTAATACTTCTTAATAAGAGTTCTTTACGGTGCCAATCAGTATAATTGGAAATCTGCATCTGTATAAATTTAATGTTTGCAGTTTCTAGCATTTTCTTAGTCAAATGAAAGGGGGTCAGTTTTACTGAATGTTACTGAAGTTAATTTATACCAAATATGGATTGTGTGTTTCGAGAAGTCCTTGAGTCAAAGCTGTTCATTGTGATTGGCAGTTTTCACAGCTTGTCTTGGTCTTATTTTGTGAGTGACACTAAGTTGCTGATGGCTGAATTTTCCCACTAAATGGTTTCGTTATTGCCCTAGAAGGAAAAAGAGGATACAATGAACTGTCATTAATTTTTTTGATCAAATCATTGTTTTTACTATAAAGTGATTATGTCGACCGGATGTGTCAGGCCAGCTCCCTTGCTGTTCTCAGGTGAGTCCCGTCCGATGTTGCTACTAGTCAAGTCCTGGTTATATTATTGTTGCTGTGCAGTTTGATTGAGTCTCGCCAGTTTGCTGCATGCTGTGATGTCTCCAGTTCACAGTTTGTACATCTTTGTCTTGTCGTTATCCGTCTTTTCAGTTCCTGATAAGTGCCTATTTGCCGTTTGTGATGAGCTGTTTCCAGTGTCTTCATCAGTGTAAGACACAACAGGAGAGAGAAGAACAGAGAAGGATTGATGGAACTGTTGCTTTATGCGTCTTTCTCTGTTTCAGTTCTGTGTTATTTGACCTTTAGATCTTCTAATCCTCTGACCTCGACGCTATTATGATGTGATCTACAGGTTGAGCAGTTTCTAATGTGCAATGTGCACATCCACTTTGTTACTCCATTTGCTGCTGGTCATTAATATGCACCTCTCTGTTGTTAGAATGAAATTAGTTTTTATATTTAATTTTTTGCTACAAATAAATTAACGTATGCAGCTTTGTTTTGGGGGTATGGGCGCGTTCGATACCACGTGACCACTTCGGTGCCAAACTATAGAGTGTAATATATATAAATAGCGACGAGTCCACTATAGTTAATGATGGATCGATGGCTCTCGCCGGCGTCTGGCAGTCAAGGTGTGAATGAACGGAGTCAATAGTCATTATATCTAGTCAGATGGATGGCGAGTCTTCAGTAATGCATTCACGTTATTTGACAGGTCATCTGCTCAAACTAATTGTGCTAATTGGAACTTAGCGTGATTGGAGTAGGATTAGTGCGTAAAATGTCCTCCGCTCGTTGGAAGTATTGAATTACGATAGCCCTACTGGCTAGTGACATCCATGTTATACAAGAACAGGTTTACACTGAATACAATTATGAGAAAGCAACGCCAATGCAATCGGACATTTTTGGAATAGGCCTATAAGTGTTCAAAGCATGCAACGAGACGTATTATATAGGCGTACAATATGTTGAGCAACGCGCATCAGCGTTCTGTGTTCACGCAGTCACTGCAGCGAATGTGCGTGAGCACGTGAGCAGCAGCTGCCTGACAGTGCGACTGCATCCAGCCTTGAATTACGTGTAGCGACCACACACGCCGCAGTATCGTACAGCTCGTCTTTACGACCTGGCCAGCTTGTCCCGTCGTGCAGCGTAAGACCTACGAAACGAAAGATTACGCACTGACCATGTCTCTTATGTGGAACGACCGAACCGGCCCTCGAGACCGTTCACTGTACCAACGACAGCGTGTAGACTTGCGCTAGCAGACATCAGCGCGTGTTGGGTAACGTCATAGCTACTGAGAGCGCGAGACAGTCGGCTTCAATGAAGTCTGCAGGACGATCTGCGCCGAAGACCGACTGACTGCATGACGGCTCCACTGGACGACACGGACATGCATGTGATCGCGTCCACCGCATCATGACGCCGCACAAAGGAGCTGCCGTAGATGCCCCTTTCATCGGCGCTACGCTATAGAACTGCATTTTTTTATAAAACTAGAAATATGGGGCAGAGCCCAACTTGAGCCTGCCCGGCGCCCCAAGTCCAACTGGAAATACAATTTAGGGGTTGTAGGTCGTGTAAAAATTTCAGGGGACAGCAATCCCTAAGGGCAGAAATATAGTCTCCCGAAAAAGTCCTGTTTGGTGGGAAATTTAGTATCCCGAAAAAGTCCACTTGGGTGGGTCATCATGCGCGCCTATAACTTTTTTGTTAGTGGACCAAAGTTCACCAATTTTTTTCGCCCAGTAGGGGATGAAATATAGTTGAGCGACTACTTTTTGCCCTCCCAAATTTTGTAGGGGCACCTCTTGCAAATGTCCACGTTATCAGTTTGGCTACGAGCCACATCTCTTGGTAAAATTTCGTGAGGTTACGCCCAATACCCCCAAGGTTATAGGTGCACGTATGCGGAATTTTAAACCCGATTTTAAATGTTGGCCCTTAAAATTTTTTTGGGAACCCCGGCCCGGTTTGTGGTGTGCGCTAGCAAGACTTGGTCAAGCTCTAGTAAAAATTTCAGGAGCCACCACCACCTAGGAGCCGAAATATAGTCTCCCGAAAAAGTCGATTTGGGTGGGTCCAAACTCACATGTACTACATTATGGATAGTAACCAAAGTTCACCAGACGTTTGGCTGAACGCGGGGAGGAATCGTTGTCGATCACATGTCTTTCCAATTTTGGATATCTTGTCTCATGCCGGAGATATTCGCGATCAAAGTTGGAAGTTGTGTAAAATCTCACCAAATTTTGCATGTTTTTGGCCCCAAAAATTTTTTTGGGAGGGCCCCCCGAATTTTTGGACTTGCATTATAAAATTGAGTCACATGTTGATCGTGTGGCAAAGTTTCACGGCGATCGGCCAACGGAGCTCGGAGGTCCTGTGGTGAAAGAAATAAAAAGAAATAAAAAACATCAGGACTAAAAGAAAAGGCCTTCCGGAACTACCGTTCTGGGCGGCCTTATAAATCTTGAACTGGTTTGGTAACGAACGTGCCCTGCCCCCTTGTTGGGTAAAAATTGTGTGAAATTGCAGTATGTGAAATAGAACACTATGGAGTTATTTGCTTAATAGTGAAGGCAGTTTTGTGTGGAACGTATTTTACAGCATGTAATTGTTGTGCATTTTCTGTTGACAATAGGGCTAGAGGTGGACGAGCCTTTACCTCCGTCAAAGAAGAGATCATTGTCACAGTCCAATGATAAAATACCCTCTAAGACTCCCAGGTGAGTTAAGCATGACAACTTCCTGCCCAGTTTAGTTACACATCAGATCACTTATTCACACATTTAGTGACTTTATGTCTAGCTTTGATTTAAGGTTCAGCTATTGTTTTAAACCAAATTCGGTTTAAAACTGAAATAATCTAAACAAAGTGATATCAGAGTTCAGCCTCTTCAGCCTACCTTTTCAGCCCAAAACAGAAACATTATTTATAAAGGATATTTCAATAAAAATAGTTGAATTAAAATGAGAAAATATATATGAAAGTTAACAACATAACAACAGTTGTAGTATGAGATTTGGTAAGCATGTTACCCTGTGCTTTGTGCAAGCCTTGGAGTGAGCAATGAGCATGGTTGGTTTAATGCTTGAATTTCAAACTCGGTTATAAACCAAGTAGATCTCAACATTGGTCTGACACTGGACTGGCGGGTTCAGATTAAGCTTTGGCTTAAAACTAGTTTAAACCTTAGGTCTAAGTGAAACAAAGTCAGCCATCGTCACAGTAACACGTGCATATTAGTGTATATTTGATGACTTAATGTTGGAAACGACACCTGCATAACGTACAGGTGATTGCTTTGTCACTGCACATACATACAGACAGACAGACAGACAGACAGACTTGTATTACAGCGACGCTAGTTTGATGCTTGACTGATGTCTTTCATGTCACTGAATTTCTCAAGTCTGCACAGCACCACCTTCACCAATAACATACCAACATCTGTGTCTGTTTCTTGGGGCAGACAACCTATAATAACCAAAGATAACATAGTCTTATTATCCCGACGAAGTCAGATGATAATGCAATTGAGTCTTTTTATTTGTTTGTTTATCCATTTGTGTACAGTATAGCCTAACTCAAAAATTGCATATGGAATGGGATGACATTTTCAGCGTAAGTTCAACAACGAGGTTAGGCCGCAACACCCCTGTGAAGGGATCCCCTAAAATGGCACTATTTTTGATCAACTATTTAGCAGTGGCAAACATTCCAGCAGAGCCATCTATTTTAGCACGATCACTCGTCAGTCCTAGAAGAAGTTTTCTGGAGAGTCAAACCCACCTCTATAACCTGAGGGGCAGAGCTCCCAAGCCCCAAATTTTTCATACCCGATATCTCCACACTTCAGTCGTTGTGACTACAGCTGCTAAATTTGGCGTGGTGAAAATTTAACACCCTCATCTAAGGCACCTCAAGAACCCAAGTCTGAAACATCGTACTTCCAGTCCACCCCAGCGTCGCATAATTAGGCACAATGACTTATCAGGGACAGACCATAAATACACATGGACCACCCCACCTCCGCCCCCGAGGGGTGGGCCTCACAACCCGAAATTTTTATCCGGCTCAGTATCTATAATCCGTCCATACGATCGCGTTCTACAGTATATTTTAGGCTGATTAAATCACTACCAGACAACACCCACCCACCCATGTCCAAGAGGTGTTAGAGGGCCTATGTCGGAGATATGCCGTCTGTTGAGGGACTTTCTACTTATCCCCGATGAAGTCGGAGGACAGTGCGATCTTTTCGATTGTTCATCGTTTATTTGCTCGTTCATTTGTGCGTAGGATAACTCAAAAAGTTGTGGACGGGTTGTGATGATATTTTCATGTTAAGTTCATATTGTGATAACTTAGAACTGATTATATTTTGGGCCCCTACTCCCCTGGGAAGGAGTCCCCAAAGGGGCGAAATTTTCAGTCGACGATTTGGCCATGGGTGACACTGACAACTACATGTCGTTAATTGCGTTCAGGCTATTAAGCAGAGCCACCAAATGTAGCACGATAACACGGCATGCCTAGGAGAAGGTTTTTAGGGGGACAATCCCAGTGCTACTCCTAAGGGAACAGGGCCCCAGCAGCCGAAAATGTTTCTTATCAGCTATCTGCACGCTGCAGCCATTGTAGCTAGCCTAGAGCTACTAAATTTGATACGGTGACGTGCGGTGAGCAGACAAAGAATTTTATGGGTCGACCCCGCCCCCACCCAACGAGGTGGGACATCCTAAACCCAAATTTTTGAAACGTATCCCATTTCCACACAAAAACGGTTGAATTTGTGAGTCACATAATTTGACACGTTGACTCGTTTCTGTTCGTTGGTTGGGGGCAAAGCTTTCCCCGAAGGGCAAAGCTTCTTCAGCCTTTGAGCTTTTGAACATTTAATGCAAATGGCAAAATGCTTTGTTTTCTCCCTAAGCTAATCTTAGGGTAGTTACGTTTTGAATGAACATTGCTCACGGTGTATTTATTTTTTATAACTGTGTGATGTGATAAGATGCACTTGGTTTGAGGTCCGGGAGGGGGGGTCGTAGCCCCCCTGGAAGCTGAATACATTTTGATTTGGGAATTGGGACGTCCAATGGAAGTGGCAAATTCTCTAGAGCCAAATAATACTGAGTGTTTACAATCTACCGTATCAGTGCAACAAATTTTACAAATTTCAGCATAAAACATGGTGTGAGAGTGACGAATCATGCAGACAAAATAACATCACGTTTATGAGAACAACAGAATATATACTGGTCAATTGTACAAATCACAGTCTGCGCGGTAGCGCAGCACTGTTGTAACGGCAATGAACGGTTTCAGTGGGAAATGCCATTTTCAGGGTCTTCCAGTCTCCAGCTATTTTATGAATTCTACAATCACTGTACTTACTGATAGTCATAAATTTTGTAATTGGTTGCTAACCATTTTTTATTACACGTTACACATTATGCGTTATTAATCTATTGCTTTCAACAATAAATGACGTGTTTATGTTTACTTCAAGTTTACAACACAGTGTGTTGTAGTTAGAAAGTTAGCTGAGAAATACAGTGAACTTGGTAACACACAACGTCGTCATACAAAAACGATTAGTAAAAATAAGCACTGCTAAACAAAGTTATCTATCAACGTTAAACAGTCCCCTACAAAGTACATACATGTACAAACACATTGTAAATTTTGTCAAGCATTTGAAGTGTTATAACAGTTTGATAACATTGATAACAGGACTACTATATTGTTTTACCAAACTGATGTGAGTTCACCACTAGTTAAATGGTCAAGAAGCAATAGTGACTTCTGCTGTCAGTAAAACAGGCCGACCTCAGCTGAGTTTGTTAGTTTAATTCTACACCTGTGTCCACAAACAAGTAAATGAACTGAACTGATGTTAGTTAACAACTTTGACAAATTGATCTATATCTCTGTCAGAGTCCGCACTTCAAATCATTTTCTACAAAACTGCAAAATTTCATGTCATTCGAGCTTTGTTGCTTTATAACAATTTAAAGATATCTGCACTGATAATTTCCAAACTGCTAATTGCGTTCTTCTTTAAAGCAGCAAGTATGTTCCAGTAACAAAATTTTTTGTCTGTTACATATCAACAGTGGTATATCAACTATTGATATTTAAAACCACTACAAAAACTAACAATAATATTGGACTGAAATTTTACGCCCTTCTGGCTAATTTAATAAAGTAGTACATGGAAATACTACGCAGAGTACAGTAATTAGTTAAGGTTGTTATCAGTAGTTTAGCGTATAGATCAATATTTTGAGGGACACTGTGTAGAAAGTTTCCTTTTAGTTAGCTGGAGAATACCGCATCATTATCCACAAAATCTGTGTGTTAGAGTGACTGCTCAAGAGTCCTTATATCATCACTGTGTTCTACAGAACTATTCAATCAGTTGCAGTACATTCAATTGTAGCAGTGGATTGACAGGATGCAAGTGCCTACAAGTTGTCCATTTGTTGCAGATTTGCAGTGCTGAGACTGGGTGACCCTGTTCACTTGACATATGACGAGGAGTAAAAGTAGGCAAAGAGTAACAGTGACAGAGCATGTCATGCTCTCAGAGCTACAAATCAGTCTTGTTAATGCACCAAACATCTTTGTCCACAGACTACTAATATGAGTTACTAATTACAGTTATTTTAAGCCAAAAAGGTAACTAACTAACTAACTCTTTGCTAAACAATGGCTTGCCAGTGTTAAGTTGTTGTTTTATCACGAAATGCAAAGGTCATTGTGGTGCTATACACAAGTGCATACTATACAGTTGTGCTTAAAATCCATCTAAGGCACAAATGCAAGGCTAAGGTTAAGGTGAAGTTCATTGCAACATATCACATCTACTTCTGCTGGTTATCACTGATTAATCTATGATCAGAGATAGCATTGGACAACTCTTGAGTTCATTAGAACACACCAAACATTCTGCAACATTGTTAATGCATATATTTCATGATAATTCTGTATTTAATTCTACTGAAGCAAAGTGATTCTTAGACAAGATTTCATTCCGTCTTATATAGTGTTAGTGAAATAATTACACCTGTAATTCTCTCGTGACATATGGTTCTATAGAAATGCATTTTGCTGGACTGATTGATGATTTTTTTTAATTGTAGTAATAAGAAGTCTTTGCCAGAGAAGAAATCAACAGTAGTGACATCTGCGTCTGTGATAGCAAGCAGTACAGTTACATTATCATCGTCGTCAGTTGCTTCAAAGCCGAAACCAAAACTGATTCCTCCACGACCACGTGGTATGTATACAGAGATACTGTTTTATTTTAAAATTTGTACTTTTTTGAGATTGAGTATTATTGTTATTTCCAAGGCCTTCTTTTTATCTGATTTATTAATTTCTTATGTTATTAATGAACATCATAATGCATTCATTGTTGACACCAATGTTGTACTTGTGCTGAGTAGCTCCAGAGATCTTTGAAAGCAGTGGCTTCATGGATGCATTAAGTTCCACTGACGTCGTTCCTGGTCGTCGAAAGCGGAAACTTCTTTCAGTAACTGCGGCGAAGTCAAACACATCAACTGGCAGTGCTGCCTTGGTACCAGCTTCACCCGAGGACAAGAAGCCTCCACCACCTTCTGTATGTCATTTATCTTCTCTGTGAGCTCTGTTGCCACACAGCGTGTAATGTTTGATGTATGTCAATCTGTCTGACTGACCCTATTTGGACGTATAGTAATCTTTCCAAAGGCATTCACTACTTTATTATCACTTACAGTAGTGATTATCAGGCTCTGTTGCTGATGTATTGACATTACTGCTTGCAGTCTTACACCTGGTGAAACTTGCATTGTGAAATTGGTTTCATATCCTGCCAGGCAGTGTATCACTGTCAGTTGTTGTGTGTTAAGTCTATGCGTTGTCATGATCTGGCAATATTCTTTACTGTTATAATTGATAAGCAGCTAGGCATACACAGATTGTTATGTAAATAATTCTAGAACTTAGACGTAATGAGAAATATTCAGTAGTTGATGTGCTTGAGAGAAATACTGTTGACAGTGTAATGTATTGCCATGAATTCCAAAGGCCTCGAGTTTGGTGCTTGATTTCTGATGTGAACGTGAATTGAAAGCATTCTTGTAGTGGTGTCGTGTCACTCGCTTGTGTTTGTGTATGCTGACACACAGACTCATTGTAAATAGTGAGTTTATGTTTGAGGCTAATGCAGTGATGTTAAACGAGGCCAAAACCTCAAGGCCGAGGCCAGAGCTACGAGGCCGAGGCCAATTTCTGGAGGTTGAGGCCAATGCTGAAGCCAAAAATAATTATGAAAAAAGTACCAAATAATGATTAACAACACACGATTTAAGATTATTGCAGGAAAAAAATAACAAAATTCCTGAATTTTACACGATTTTTGCTGGAAAAATATCCGATTACATAATAAGACAACGAGATCGAGGCCAGGCCGAGGCCATATGTTTGAGGCCGAGGCCAAAGTTTTAGGCCAAGGCCAAATCTTTGAGACCGAGGCCAAAATTTTGGCCTTGAGGCCACTTTGGCCTCGAGGACTTAACATCACTGGGCTAATATAATGTTAGGTGTTCAACTGTGAATGTGTCGTGTGTATCAGTTCTACCGTGAGACAATGGAGGTGAGTGATGACACTGACGTGAAGCCTGATGCTGCTGCTGCTGCTGATGATGATAAGACTTCGTCACTAGATGACAGTACAACAGATGACGTCGCGGCTGTCTCTGATACAACTGATGTTGATATCAAAACTGAAGAAGGTTTGCTGTTTATGAGTGTGTATGCTGACCTGAGATACTGACTTGTTATTCTGGTGATACTGTAGTAACTGTAGACAGACAGTGAAGTTTAGAAGTTAGATGTTAAAGTACAATGATAATTGACTTACTGTTCATGAGTTTTTTATGTTAATTATTTGTTGAGTTCAAAGTTGACGAGGTGTTCAACTAGCTGTGTGTATGTGTGTGTCACTGGACGACAGATACTGGCAGCATTGAGCAGGAACAGCTGGCTAATGAAGACAGCTCCACTTCAACTTACAGCTCGTCAGAACCTGCCGCAAAGAAGAAGAGAGTCAAGCGTGTGTCATGGGTTGATGAGTCAAAACTGTGCAGCTATTTCTACTTCCAAATGGATGAGTCTGAACGTGGTCAGTCTTACACTGTGAACTCTGGCCCCGTGTGGGCTCAACAGCATTGTAGCCCATCTTGTTTCCTGGCCGACTGTTGTAAGAGGCGACTAAAACCGGGTAGTTTTGTTTTGCTGTATTTTGCGTTGTTTGTTTTTTGGGTTGTGCTTTGTTTCTGTATTGTCCGTATTTTTAATTTGTCTTCTGGTCTGTATTTTCCAGTGTGACCCATTGTGAATGGCACTGTATAGCTGATATGCCGTTAATCTACTCACTCACTCATTGTGAACTCTGCATCAGTTTGTTCTTGTTCTTGTGACACGTTTGTGTGTGATGTTATGTTTGTAGTGAACGTGAACAGAGCGAAAGACTTTGCTGAAACACGGAAGCATGAGCAGGAGATGGAGAGGCAAGTTATGCAGAACGTGCGACGGATGGCTCACGACACAATGACTGAGAAACAGCAGGTGTGTGTGTGTGACTGTGTGCTGTCTGTCGTGGTCTTTACTAGTCACACGATTCTGTGACCATACAGTGTGTCGCGGTGTTTGTTTACCTTCACCGCATGGTGTGACATCATGTCGCCAGCACGAGCCAGGGCTGAGGAATGTCGCATTTAGTGGCCTCAAACGCATGCATGTGTTATATTGTGCTACACTCTCTAATTAAGCCACAGGCAGCTGTGCACCAGTACAGCTAGCGCATGGCCACCCGATCTACGCTCACCACACATCAGTCGCCAACAGTTCCGATCCAAGCTGAAAACTCATCTGTTCCGACAAGCCTACAACACTACATGATTCCTCTGAGGACAATTTGCTGAAGAGTGAAACTTTGTAACTGTAACTGTAACTGACTGATCCTCCAGGTATCTATGAGACCATGCATCCCTGTTGCAAGCATAGCTTGAGGCTTCCAAGCATGGCAGATGAAGTCACCTGTTCCAGTAATGTCATCTGCTGTACATGTAATTAACTGTGGGTTGCCGAGTGGCCTGTGACTGGCCTGTGACTGGCCTGTGTAGTGGAGAAAGCCTCGACTCATTACTGGCCTGAGCACAGTTGCTGTGCACGGCTACAACAGCAAAGAACGTGACATTCAGCGTGAACGTGAACAGAGCGTCCTTCTTGTGCTCTACTTCAACAAAAACACGTACGTTGTGTTGCAGTAGTCTATGCTGAGTGCTCTGTAGTCGTCGTCATAAAGTGAAGTTTGTACTTGTACAACAGATGCTGCAGTTAATAACAACTTGAGTCAGTATCATTCAATACAAATGAAATGTCTTCAGTTTGAAAGCTGCCTCAGGAATGTAATAAAGTGGACTCGCTCGATGAAAACCTTACATGATTTAATTGTTGACATGTTATTAGATCAGTCATTCAGCAGATCACAAAGTGACCACCAGCTTACAAGTAATTAACAGCGGTTTGTACAGGTGTGACTGAGACTGTGTGCTCTGTGTTATGTAGCATCCCTGACTCGGCGGGAGAACCCGAGGCTGAATATTGTGAATTAACTGAACCTCGCATCATTCCATTGCACGACGTATGTTACACGTTGTTACTGACTGGTACACACTGAGCTGTTGTGTCTGTGTGATTGTCTACTACTGTTATGCTGGAAACTTGTGCAAGTCGTCTTGTACAAGAAGCTTGGACGTGTGTCGGTCAATCTTGTACAAGTTTCTTGCACGGAATTGAGCAGAGCTCTGTTCCAGGACAGAAACTCTCCTGCACATGACTTGAACCGTGCAACGTGATTGACTGACCAGTTGTTATTGATTTTGTTGTCACTAGTCGTTGATTGTTTTTTGTGATATATTTATGTGATGTTAAGATGGAGTGGAACAATGATGAATTGATGTCTTAATAGACTTTATTCAGAAAAAGGCATTTGGGTAGATCCTTCGGAGGTGTCTGTAGCGTTGACAATGTGTTCCACCATTTTACTTGTGCAAGAAACTGTGATGAAAAATAAGAACTTGTGTCAAATTTCTTGTAGAAGACGACATGCACAAGTTTCTGGTACAAGTTTCTTGAGCGTGTTTGATAGACAGTCGTCGTCATTGTTTCACAGTTGAGTGTTGTTGATAGGAGACGGGTCTAGGCAGTGAGATCAACTATGAGACGTACGCAACAACAACTACGACGACCTCTGCACAGAACACGTCCACGCCACTGCCGCCTGCCATTGCAGACTTGCTGGCCAGTACAACTCGCAGTGGCAGTGCACCGGTCACTGATCCCAGCCCAGCGCCGGTGCCAGTTGTTGCACCGTCCAACAGCAGTGCACCATTATTACCTCAACAGCAGCCGACGCCTGCGCCGCAGTATAACATCCCGCCACTGCCAGTGTTTCTCAACATGCCTCTGCCAATGCAGCAGCAGATCTTTCAGTCTGTTCCTGTACACATTCAGCAGCAGATGTTGAGCAGTTTGCCACCGCCGTTACAGAACCAACTCGGACCACTCATGGGCTCAACATCAGCACCAAACAATGCTCCTCCATTTCCTGTAAGTGAACAGTGCTCTTGTTACTGTAGATTTTTTGTCTTGGCTCGGAAATGTTGTAGAATAAGCCCACCTCGTTTCCTGGCCAAGTGTCATAAACAATGACTAAATCAGGCTAGTTTTGCTTTGCTGTATTTTGCATTGTTTGCCTTTTCTGGGTTGTGTTTAGTTTCTGTATTGTCTGTATTTTTGTCTTCAGTCCTGTATTTTCCAGCGTGAACCAACGTGAATGGCACTGTGTAGCCTATTTGTGCTGATGCGCCACTATGAAGCATCTACTCACTACTCACTCAGGCTCATGTGTAATGTTTGTGAAAGATCTCTTCTGTGTGCAGCTGACAGCTTGGTGTTTTGGTCTGTGAATGGTAGCAGTAGTTGTTGCTGAGATGACAGAGTGTTGTGTTGTGTTGTGTTGATAGGATGGTGTGAATGCCGCTGGTGACGTCCCTGCTCCAGGCATGATGCCTCCAATGATGAGACCTCATGGTCTGCCGCCTAACTTTCCTCGAAGGCCGACCGGTCCACCACCGTTTGTTGGTTAGTGTCATTTCTGTCACTCGCTGTCAGTGCTGACATTGTCTTATGATGTGGCATGATTCTATGAGTGCCACATTGTTTTTGGTGTGTCCGTGCTGTTTGTAGATGTACCTGTGTTGTTTGTAGGTGTGCCTGGTCCTGATGCTGGCAGACCACAACGACCTCCAGCAATGATGTGTGGTGCTGCAGATCCACTGTCTGGTAAATGCCATGTTGTTTGTTACCCGTTATAACTTGTTTAAACACTTTTTGTCATGTTGTTTTTCACATGGACATAATATTATCACGTATGCTAAGAGGCATAAAGCTTTGATTTATTGCTGTTTCTGTTTATTCGGTTCTGCTCATGTTTTGAGTTGGACTTTTTCCCCTTCATGGCAATTTCGTGTTGTGATGAATTACCGACTGGTTTTAGTTGTAGTTGCAGCACTCACCTATTTACAAAAATACGTGACATACCATACCTACTGAACTGAGTGAAAATAGTATGATTTTCAACTGTGCAGTTCTATGTTGCATAAAACAAGTAATGCAAAATTTCACTTTTTACCTTACATTTACTTAATATCATTTAAGTTTATGTTTAATCTGTAAGGTAATGCACATGTAGGCTGGCTACACACCTGTAACATGTAACTACAAAGCAAACACTTATTGTTGATTATTATGCGGCCCTCACTAGGACGCTGCATTAAGCGTTGCACCCCGTCGTCAGTGTGTCTGTCTGTCCAATGCCTACGATTTACTCACAGTTAGGAAGTACTTCAAATTGGTGGAGACGTGACCTGGACATGAGTAACAGGAGGAACAAATGTTAAGGTCACTGGGAGTGAAAATTTAAAAATCATTTTTCAGATTTATTGGATGCATAATGCAGGACACTAGTAACTGGCACTCTCACAGGTTTAATGAGTGAATGACTAGTAGATGTAAATTTGGAAAGAACCTGCTGGAACTAAGTAAATGTAAACATGAATGTACACTGTGTCTCAAAAAAACGGCCCAACTTTGAAACGGTATAGCTCGAAATTATATGGATCGATTTTGATGATATTTGGCAGAAATATTCAAAAGTTACTAGAATAGAGTTTTCATGTTTCAGTTTTCATGTAGGTTTGCTTTTTTATCAACTTTTCTTCTTTCAAATCGGACACCGAAAATAACGCGAATTTTGACGCTGTATCAAGCAAACGCGGCAACTTTGACGCTGTTCAGTAAAGGAGACAAAATTTTGATCAAAAATCTGTATGAATGTAAAGGTTACAACGCTTGACAGTTTATAACAAA